>Ga0164318_10000886_pt1 | contig 24905 bp, 23 predicted proteins | sample GuaBasSedimGuay9_FD_113734 | JGI IMG/M metagenome (GOLD analysis project Ga0164318, IMG submission 113734) | Subseafloor sediment microbial communities from Guaymas Basin, Gulf of California, Mexico - Guay9, Core 4571-4, 0-3 cm | ecosystem: Environmental > Aquatic > Marine > Hydrothermal vents...
CCAGCGGTACCGATTGAAGACACAAAGGTCAGCAGGCTCCGTCGAAGATTCAGCTGCCTGACTTTGGAGCGTGCCTGTGTAATCGACTCAAACACCTTCTTGTACAGCACGACTGAGAATCGTTCCACAAGCGGCAATACCACGATGGCAAACAGAATAGGAGGAAAGGCCTGGGTGATGCCGTCAAAGTAGTAGGCACCGAGATATTCGAGGGTGTCATTGGCGATAGCACGCATCACATCAAGACCAAGCAGGCCAAGTGTCAAGAGAATGTTCAACCGGAAGAACCAACCGAGCACGCCACGCATCATCTCGGCACCGACGTCTCGGTCACCCAGCTTCAGACCCGCACCCTTCGCAATCCTGTTGGATGCAGGATATCCGAATCGGTAGATCCATGTGAGAAAGATGAGAACACCCATGATATAGGCATTAGGCGGGTGATAGTGGGGATCGCCTACCAGCCCCAGGATGTAATTATCCAGAGATCCAACGTATGCCGGGATTGATGGCAACAGGGTGGCCAGACCGATGATAAGGTAGTCCTTCCATGATGTTCGCCAGGCCTCTCTTTGAACGGCTGGGTTCATCGGGTTCTCAGGAACCCCCTCGAACGTGAGGTGATTGAGCCGATCCCTGAATCCCGAGTAGCCATCTGACACCGGTTCGCGACCCACGATTCTCTTGATGACGTTGCTGAACTTCATCTTGAGTGGGTCTTGCAGAGCCATCTTAATGGCAAGAACGAGCATTCCAAACAGAACCGCAATAAAAGACAGCATGACCCATGTGAGGAACTCCTGCAAAGCATATGCGAACTGGAATAGGAACTCTGTTACGAAGATCCAGTACATCGTCTGTGAGTCCACGTTCGGGTCGAAGCTGCTGCCGGACGGTGGTGTCTGGTAGATAATGGCAGACATGAAGAAGGTCACAGACTTGATATACATCAGTGCGACGAATGCCTCTACAAATCTGTTTCTCCGCCCGCGAAACACAACTAGGTAGGCTACGGAAACCAAGATTGGAGGGGCAAGCTCAAAGAGAATTGTGAAGGGGGTCAAATCAGCCATGAGCACTCTCTCCTTCAGAGATACTGAGAGGGTACGTGCATCGCGGGCGCAAAAAAAGGTTCTCTGCACCTACCGCGGAACTCATTGGCATGTGTTTGGGAGTGGTCATCACAAGTGTTAATAGGCAGAGGGGACATCTATATCTGCTTCACTATAGTTAATCTGATGAAAGAGAGAAGCAAGATAGAGACAAGCAAGAAACTCCAAGATACCATCAACGAGCAGATCAACTTCGAGCTCTACAGCGCATGCGTGTACCTATCCATGGCAACGTGGCTGGAATCGAGGAACCTCTCCGGGCATGGCCCATTGGATGGAATTCCAAGTCCAAGAGGAATACGCCCAAGCCATGCGGTTCTACAGGCATGTTGTGGAGCGGGGTGGCAGGGTGATTCTCAAGGAGATAAGGGCTCCCAAGACCAAGTGGAGTTCACTACTTGAGGTGTTTGAGGATGCCCTTGTCCACGAGAGTGAAGTGACAAGGCGCATCCACAAGATTGGAGAGATTGCTGAGGAGGAGGGCGACAGGGCGGCACAGTCGATGCTCAGTTGGTTCTACGATGAACGGGTGGAAGAAGAGGCCCAGATCGGGGAGATTCGTGACCTGCTAAAGATGATAGGCGATAATCTCGCGGCGCTTCTCCACATTGATGCAAAGCTGGGTGCTCGCGTACCCATGTCACCACCCCCTGCTGAATCGACCGCACCACAGCGTTTTTTGAGAGCCATCAAGAAACGATTGAAGTCCCTCGCCCGATTTTTCCGGCAGCAGTTACGTACTTATGTCACGGCTTCTTGAACAAACTTGGTGTGATGATGCATGCTTCTCAATGACCTGCCCGAAACGGTGGCAAAGATTGTGTCCGGTCAGCGCGCAGTGGACTTCGTTAGAGAGATATCACAATACCACAGGATACAGGCAAGTCCCGGCATTGCGGAAGCCATTGCCCACCTGAAGTCTAGGATTGAGTCGATGGCTCCCGAGGTACAGGTGAAAGTCTTTGAGTTCAAGACCCCGTTGGGTCAGGACATCGGCACATGGAAAGACCTCTGTGCATGGTCGCCGAGATCAGCTGTCTTGGAGCTCGTGGAGCCAGAACAGCGTGTCCTTGCTGATTTCGAGGCTGAGCCGATATCGTTGGCGGCTCAATCACGGTCGGCCGACATCGAAACCGAGGTCATTGACGTTGGAAAAGGAATGTCACCCGCAGACTATGAGGGCAAGGACGTCAAGGGTAAAGTCGTACTCACAGAGAGCCGTGCATCACTCGTACACAGAATCGCATGCCTAAAGATGGGCGCAGCAGGGGTTCTGACATATATCCCACCAAAGGGCGAGGACCCTGCTAACTTTCGGCGATACGAGGGCCTCTGGCCAGAGCCAAGCCAAGTCGATAAGACTGGGTTCGGGTTCGCGCTGACTCAGGCAGACGGCCTGAGAATCAAGCGTTGGCTTGAAGAGGGAAAGACTGTCAGGGTTCGAGCGAGAGTTGACGCCGAACTGGGAGAGGGAAAGGCAGAGGTTCTGACGGCCCTGATAGGGGGGGAAGATCCCTCGAAGGAGGTATGGCTCATCGCGCATGTCTGCCATCCGCATCCGGGTGCCAACGACAACGCCTCAGGGTCCGCTGCGCTCATGGAAACCCTCAGGGTAATCAGTCGACTGTTGAGGGAGAAGAAGATTGAGCAGCCTGAGTATTCTGTCAGATTCGTGTGGGTGCCTGAGTGGTTTGGTACGATCAGGCTGATTCACGAGCATCGCGAAATAGTTGACAGATGTATCGCGGTCATCAACGCCGACATGGTGGGTGCCGACCCCGCCAAGGCTGGCTCGATACTCCGGCTCTACAGGACTCCGCACTCCCTTCCGACCACTCTGAACAATGTGGTGCGCTACTGGATGGAGAAGGAGGCAGAGAGAGAGCGTGACAACGCGACCGGGGGCACAATGGCGCCCCTGCCATTCAAGCATATGCCATATTCCGCGGGTAGCGACCATTTCATGTTCACCGATAGCACAATCGGAATTCCAGCCGTGATGCTGAACCAAGATCCGGACAAGTTCTATCACACATCAGCCGACACAGTGGACAAGATAGATCCCCGGCAGATGGCATACGTGGTCAGAGTTCTTGTCCTGTCCGTGCTCACGATGGCCGCCAGGCGCTACGCTATTGAAGAGATAATCATGACACTCTGTCGCGACGAGGCAGTCGAGCTGATGCGCGGGGTCACAGTGCATGGAGTGAAGGACCTTTCTTGTTGTGTCGACGACCCCGAGAAGGTCTACCCGAAGTACATGCGCTGGCTGGGATACGCCCAAGAGCTGGGCAAGGTCACCTTGGAGAAACTCGCCGAAGAGTGGTCGCTCATTCATGAACAGGAGGCCCTGCTTCAGGCCATGAAGACCAGTGTCGACATGCAGTACATGTCAGAGATGATGATTCTGAGAAAGGCATACGAGGGAGCATGTGCCGAGATTGGTCTTGAGGCAAAGGACGAGGACCTGCTCAAGATAGATCCCAGCCAGTTCGATCTCGAAGTCAAGCGAAAGGTGGAATATGCACTCTACCCCGGCTACCTGTTCGAAGTCAAGCCAGAGCGGGTGAAGGACTACATGGAATGCATGGAGAAAGACAGGTGGCTGATGTCAAAGGTAGACGAGATGCTCAATCTCTGTCCGGACTGGACTTCGCTGTCGGAGATCTATGACCGGCTGTGCTTCCAGTTTGGCGAGCTTGACCCCAAGGTACTCTCGATGCTGGTCGACGACCTGTGTGACATAGGACTGATGGAGAAGAGGGAAACCTGATTGAAGGAGTCAGGGTGCAGGCCGTATCGCAAGGTCGTCTTCGCTGGTACGTTTGACAGACTGCACGAGGGACATAGACATCTGCTACGGACGGCGCTGCGTCTGGGCGACAAGGTGGCAATTGGTGTCACCAGCGACAAGATGCTCGAGGGCAAACCCAATCAAGAGAAGATTCAGTCATTCGAGGAGCGCCGCGACGCTGTGCTACGGTTCCTTGAGAAAGAGAACGCCATCGAACGTGCAGAAATCTTTCCTATAGACACGGTGGAGGGCGGGGCAGATCGGATGGAGGACCTTGACGCACTCGTGGTATCGGACGAGATCAAGGTCGTGCAGAATGCCTTTAGAATCAACGACTTGAGAGCAAGGAACGGACTGCGACGCTTCCACATCATTGTAGTACCCCGCGTTAGGACCACAGACGGGCGGCCCCTCTCCTCTTCACGCCTCAGAAACGGCGAGTCATTCGACGATACGGAACTCATCTACTGAGAGTGGAGCGAACAGTCTCAGTCGGGCCAAGAGAACATCAAACTCCTCGTCTGATGAGAGGTCAACGTAGGAGATGCTGGATGCCAAGCTTATCGATCTCGCGCGGGCATCCTCGTCTGTCAGCATCCTGTCGAGACCTTCGAGAACGACCTCAGGGATGCGCAGCACCTGTGGCTTTGCAAGGGACGGAAGAAGACCAATCTCCGTGGCATCAGCTAGAGATAGATACGCCCCGAAGGCACCAGCCAAGACCATGGTACGTACCTCCTCTGGTCTCAGTCGCGCATGTCGGAGCACAGTCATCACAGCAGCAGCAACGGCAGCCTTCGAGAGCTGCAGCATTCGGAGATCAACCTGAGTCAGATAGATTCCGCCATCGCGTGCAGACTGCTCCTGGGGGACAATCGTGAATCTCTTCACGCCTCCAACCTCTGTGACGGCCGGGGCACGGAGACTGAGCGAGCCGTCCCTTGTGACGATTCCTCGACGTACCATCTCGGCAACCAGCGACACGGCCCCACAACCACTTATCCCGATAGGGGCATCATTCCCGAGCGTCTCGAATCCGATGTTCGCCCCTTTTCTATCAATCTCAATTCGCACATCCGTGATTGCCCCCGTCCTAGCAGGAACACCACATTCCATGGACATGCCCTCAAACGCCGGCCCGGAGGGGGCAGAAGACACCCATGTGCCCTCGTCTGTAAGGACCGCGATCTCGGTGTTGACACCCACATCCATGACGAGGGTCGGCCTCGACACGGGGCGGTGCTCCAACTCCACCAGCACAGACACGAGGTCCGAGCCCACATACGACTCCACAATGGGGGGCGACCAAACATCGCAGACGAATGGGAGATTGACATCACCCGCTCTGACTCGCACGGCGCCCCTCCGTTGGGCCCTGTAGGGTGCCTCCAGAAGAGTGTCTGTGGGATAGTCAAAGAACAGATGATGGACCGCCGTGTTGCCAGCCACCAAGATGCGGCCGACATCGTCGTGCGATACCTCTGCACTTGCAAGTGCCGTTTCCAAGAGGGACCTCACTCCTCTTCTCAACAGAAACACCGTGGTTTTTCGGGCATCGGCATTCTTAGCTGCAAAGCGGAGCCGGGTGACCACATCAAGCCCGATTGTGTTAAGCGGACTATCGACACTTGCGCCAGCCACAACGGTCTTGGATGGAATGTGGACAAGATGAGTCCTGAGAGTAGAAGAGCCCATGTCCACTGAGAAACCGTAGGAGGGCTCACGGTAGGTGGAATCAAGCAGGCCACGCGGGAGGGCTCTCACCTCACAATCATCACCGGGCATGGTGCATCCCGGGTCACCTTGTCACTGATGGAACCAACAAAGAGTCTCCGAATGCCACTCACACCACGGGAGCCCATGACAATCAGATCGACCTTCCGTTCCTCGGCGATCTCGATTATCCTCCCTGCGGGGTCGCCGTATGAGAGTAGGTCTGAAACCTTGCAGCCAAGTGACTCAGCAAGAGACTTCGCACGTGCAAGTATGTCTTCACCCACCTTCTGAAGAGCCAGGAACGGCTGGTCGGACACCGTGTCATGGTAAGGCGTCGCATTGACGAGCATAGGGACCACATGAAGAAGGATGACCTCAGCATCAAGAGCAGGCCCAATGGCAGCTGCGTACTTGACGGCCTTGTCAGAGTAATCTGATCCGTCGACAGCCACTAGAATCGTCTTAATCTCAACGCGGTCCGCTTCGCTCATCCAAGACCCTCTCTCGATGGAAAGAACAGCAACCGACCTATATCTCTCTTTCTCAAGATGTATGTACCACTGTTGCCTTCGGAGGACATGCTATCGGCTTAGAGATGAAAAGACAGAGAAAAAGAAGAGAGGGGAAGTCCCCTCAAATCATCAACTAACTGGGCCAAGGGATCACAAGACCCAACAGGGCTGGGTTGACAATGACGATGATTCCGGCACCGATTGCTGCAAGACCGATGAGGACACTGATTGGTGTCCACGAGAATATCTTGCCAATGAATTGGATTATCTTGATGGCAAGGCCCCCAATATTGTAGACAACGGCGAAGATTATGAAGCCTATCACGGCCATCCACTTCAGGGAGATTATCTGTGAGATGTACTCACCGACGTATGGTGCTGACGCATAGGGGGCAAGTATGCCGTACAGTGTGAAGGTGGCAAAGACCGCAACGGCTGCAGAAAAAATGAGGGCAATGGGAAACTTCGACAGGAGCCTCATCACGAGGGAGAATCCAATGACCACCAAGACCCCTGCCACTATGACTCCTCCCGGATTCGTCACATAGACGACGTATCCTACAAGGATGTCAAGAGCTCCCACAAAAAACCCGAGGAACGTACCAAGTTTTACGATGATATCGAAGATCCATCCAAGGACTGGGATGGGGTCTGTGACATTCTCTAGCAGCCAAGCCGCTGCAAGAATTCCCGAACCTATTAGAACCCAGCCCACAATCCATGGGTCCTGAAAATAGATCATGATCTCGTCAAGACTGAGGTCGAATACTCCAAACTGAAGCATGAGTGACACCTCGAACTAACAGGGCGACCATTGACGCGCCGACTAAAAAACCTATGTCAGCTTATCTGGACTCCAATCATGGAGGCGGCCATGACAAAGGATATCCAGTAGGCCAGGCCACAGCCAATCGCCGTCAGGCGCGGTCGCTCGCCGGACACCATGAGCGTGTTCTGATATCCCGCAGAAACTGTCACAACACCTAGTGTGATCAGAAGTGGCATTATGTCTGAGACCGCCGTGTTTCCAAAGGGCGTGCCTCCGCCCTGAAACAACGACGCAAGGGAGAGAAATGGTGAAAGAGCTGAGAGGAGCCCAAGGACTATTGCGCTTGTCAGGCTGAGGAGATAGATTTTCAGTCGTTGCGCCGCGATGATAGAGTCGCGCTCCTTTGCAACGGCCGACCTCTTGATGAGGCGCGTCACAATCTTTGCCAGTCGGACACCAGCATCGGCTGCCGAGAACTCGCACATCATTCCCGTGAGTCTGAGCAGATGAGCGACACGTCTTCCTAGGGCCTGATTCGCTGCTTTGTCGATGGCCTGAGTGAGAGAGCTCCCTGTGCCGTAGATCTCCTGTAGGGCCTTGTCAACTATCCCCCGCACCTCCGGAGCAGCATTCTCACGGACTTCGGCGAGGGCAACCTCCAGAGTGTCTCCGTTCCTCAGACGCTCAGCAATCAGCAACAGCAGGTTAAGAAACTCATCGTACTCGCGGACGATCTCACGTTGGCTGGGCCGAACGAGGCCGGTCTCTTGTGGCCGGTCGAAATATGGGGTGAAGGCTCTCGAGAAGCGCGTCCTGAGTAGCAAGTTGAGTCCCACCAGCACGGGAATGAGAAGCATGACCATTGGGCTTGTCACTTGACCCGTCAGAGAAACCACCATTGTGAACATCATCGGCGCATAAGTAATGACCGCGGCGACAATCAACAGTCGGCTCTCCAACTCCAAATTCTTCGATCGGAGCGTCAAGTCCGCCTCAAACGACTCTCCGGACAGTGACTCAAGAAGGTAAGTCTTGCGTTCTAGTGCTGATACGATGGCAATGAGGTAGCGCCGGAGATCGTCGGAGGGCTGGTTACTTGCGAACTCCATGAGGCATTTCTCAGGGGGCCGACCGCCAGCCACCTCGGCCAGCATTCTCTGAAAGGCAGTTGACAGGTACGGGTGGTCTGATTCCGCCATCAGCCTCATGGCGTCGAATATTGTACCCCCCGACTGAAACACTAAGAGGAATTGTTCGAACATCACATCTGCCTCGTCGGAGAGCATAAGCCGATAGCTGTTCATACGAGAGATGGGATAGGACGATATGACGTAGTAGACAATCAGGGCGCTGGCCGCTGCAATGGGGACTGAGAGGAAAAGGTGAAGCGCCAGCCACCAACTCAGTGCAAGAATCCCTACCAGAGTCAGGAGAGCACCCAAATAGGCCGCTGCTGTGACGCCCACTGGGGTCACGCTCATGATAGGCCGGAGAAACCGTGAGGCACGTTCCAGTTCGTTGTTTCGGCGTCGACTCGCAATACTGGACAGCACGGGCGTTCGTTCTCCGAGGCGACACAATCGCTCATAGAGAGTCATCTACATCCTCTATCATCTGTACGAGGTAACCGTCATTTAAGAGGCCCGCCTAGAAAAAATCGGTCAGGCGAGTCTGCGATAGGTGATGATCAAGAGTCACACAGGCCTGCATATACCGATTGATAGTGTTCTTCAATGTGGACCCCACAGCATAGAGAGCCTCGGCCAAGTCGGGGAATTTCTGAGGACCTCGCGAGAGAGCGCGACGGGCTATCTCTCGGAACCGCCATACTCCGAGCGGCACCCACTCCCTGGGATCTATCTCCAAGAAGACGACAGCACCCGCTTGACGACGAGCTTCAGTCAGGTATTCGAGAACCGGCAGTCTGACCGCATAGTAGGCTCCGACAACATGAGAAGCGTAGTCCTTCCTGCCCCGGGCATATTCGTGGTCCGAGATGACGCGAGGTCTTGGCCCACTCAGCCAGCATTCAAGTACTTCGAACTGCCAGGGGCTTGGTAACAACAACACCGTAACAGTATTTCCAAGAGCACGATCTGAGAATACTCGGTACTCGTTGATCTCTCTCATGTCGAGGACTCGTCTGTGGAGCTCCTTCGAGATTATGTCATCCACGGCCGTAATGCTCCACTCTGTCGGCACCAGCTTGCGCCTCTTGCCAATGCCTAGGAGGCCGACCGAGAAGAGTCGAGTCACATGCTCTTGCCGGACACCGCTCTCAAACAATTCAACGATTCCCTGTGTTGCCTTAAGGTCCGTGTCAGACGTTGTTCTCTCCACAGGCTTTGGTACGCGTGGATTCTCTTCCAAAGAAAATGACTTGAGAGGCGCTGACGGGCCGATTGGCAGCATCTGCCTAGTGAGAATCGTGTTGAACGTGGGTCGCTTGAGAAGTTCTGCCTCCGAGTCTGTGGGAGCCTCAGAGAGGGCCATTGTCTGAGTCTCTGCCAGAAGACGTGGCGGGTCGGATGCAGAGTCCACCGGAAGAAGCCGTTTCGTGCGAACAAGACTGAAACGGAGAGCCAGTATCTCGTCAATGGTACGGTCAAGCCACCGATTGGGTTGTTCCATGAGCGCTGCACTCTCACCTCTCACTGGAGGGATCAGCGGTCCGGCCAACACCTTTGGGTAACCAAAGCTTCCAACAAACACGGAGGGGGGCGAAGAACCCTCGAGGCTCATACCCCGGACGGCGCTCTCGATGTTGCTCAGTGACAGTGCCCGCATGACGAGAGGACAAGGACGGATTCCACATAGAGCCCTGTGGCCCATGCACCTGCTACACACTCTCTCATCAAATGGAGCAGGTGCAGCAGTGCCGGCCAGTTTCACTTGAACCATGGGTATGCTCCTCTCTCAAACGGGGGCACAGATTGCTATTGCTACAATGACTACGCGAACGTATTTAGGCGTCGTGGAGAGGGCGATAGTAATGAAATAGAATCTCTAGTTGGGGCAGACTGGTTGGTGACACTATGATGAGTACCAAGAGGGAGCGTATTGCCCAGTTACTCGAGATGACAGAGGAGCCCATGACGGCTCAAGAGATACGTGACGAGCTGGGCCTTCGCACCAGAAACGAAGTGTACGAGGCGATTGATCATATTGCGAAGTCAGCAAAGAGGGAGGGGAAAGAGGTGCTCATCCGCCCCGCGTCCTGTGCGAAGTGTGGCTATGTATTCTCTGGCAGAGCGTCATTACGAAGACCGTCGCGCTGCCCCCAATGCAAGTCAGAATGGATAATCGAACCAGCGTATCTGATTCGTCCTCGCAAGAAACAACGCAGGTGAGGCTCACTCCTCGTCGAGCCTGATTCTCCTCTTGATGCCAGCACCCTCATGCCTAATGTCGGTGACCCGCGTGACAACAAAGTCACTCAGGCCGTACTCCGCCTCCTCTACAAAGCCGTGGATGATGACAGGCATCCCGACACGCGGCAGGAACTTGCAGCGGTCCATCACACGTGCCGACAGCTTGACGCTGTAGGTCTGGCCAGTCTCCTCGTCCTGCACAATGATTGTTGTGGAGCCGTACCACCGTCGAGCACTTATTCGCGTCGTCGTACTCCGTCCAATCTCCCGGATTATACCTCTGACAACTGTCATCAATCATTCTCCTCTCGTAGGACCACCCTACCGTATCGTCCGCCGCCACCTGGTACGAATTCTACCGCTCCGCGGCGGTATGCGATGACTGTCCTCGCGACCCGTTCGTCAACCCCCGCTATCTCGTCCTGCGTATTGCTCGTCAGAATCTTTGTCTCGGGACCAAGTGTTTCAATCATACGATCGTACAGGCTCCGAACGCGCTTGGAAACAGTGCTCTTCGTTCCTAGAGTCGCCCGAATGAGCTCGAGCAGTGGGGGCATGTGGAGATAAGGAGGTCTGTGACTAGGTGAGCGGCTCTCGGGCTCTCCAATCATCATGACACGATCCCTGACGCCGAGACGCAGGGGCTTCCCACACGCCGGACAACGGACCTTTCGCTCATGAATGCTCCGCAGAAGCTTGGTACGCTCCACAGCCGACTCGGCTGAGAAGTATACGTTGAGTCTGTCGAAACTCGGGGGTTCGTTTCCGGCACGCACCACAAGTGTTCTGCGGCAAGAAGAACAGAACGAGAGGTAGTACTTGCCCATCCGCGGGTCAAGTCCCACATTCAATACAGGGCGTCTACCGCCCTCCCTGAACAGAGCACGCTTGACCTCGTCAAAAGAGGGAGCCTCCATCCGCAGCCTCACGAATTCACGACCAAGTTTCTCAGGACTGGGAGAATGCGCATCGCTGCTCGTCAGGAACGTCCTACTTCTCAGCTCAGGGATGTGATCGGCAGTCTCAGTGTCGGCAGAGAGCCCAAGTTCGAGAAAGCGCACCGCCGATGCCTCAGAACCGTAGCACGCCGCAAGGGATTCGTACATCCTCTCACGAAAGATTGAACGATATGGAGTGAAGGCGTGCGCGGGGCCGATGATTCCACCAGTGTCCCGAACGACACCTGCCAGCTCTTCGGCATCGAGATTCACGCGCGGTCTCCCGCCCCAGCGGCGGTCGATGTTTGTAGAGTGGGGAGCGAGTGCTCTTCGCAGCGACTCTACAGTATCGAAGTCGGGCAGTAAAACGACGTGGTGAATGGACTGTCGGTCTTCAATCTCCACTGTGAGGACAAAATAGACTCCCTGGTAGGACAGAGTATCATCGGTCCTCTTGAGCGTGGCCTGAAGGTGACGCAGCCAGTCCGGCTGGGTTGCGTCGCCAGTCCCCACTATCGCGATGCCCTTACGAACCGCGCCTGCGGCGATATTGGGCACGGTCATGCGCTTGCTCACGCCAATCGAGTAGGGAGAGTGAATGTGGAGGTCAGCGTCAAACTCTAGCATGGCAGTGCCTCAGATGTTGATCACTACTTTTGTCGCCTCAGGACGCGACGCGTACTCGAATGCCTTTGCTCCGTCGTCAAGTGCAAACTGTGCTGAGATCAGACTCTTCACTTCGATTCGGCCCTTGTCGAGCATGTCGAGCGCAACGTCAAAGGGGCCACTTCTCGAACCAATGAGTGTGATCTCCTTGCGCACAATCTCAGCCACCGAAACGGGAAACGTTGCTCCGTGAATACTCTTCACAGCTATGATGCCCCCGGGCCGCACAAGATTCAATGCCATGGCCATTCCGTCAGGAGTACCCGTTGCCTCAACCACTACCCTCGGGCCCACACCGCTGGTCACATCCAGAATCTGGTCTTTCCAGTCGTGACTATTGGTATTGATTGCGTAACGAAGACCGATTCTGCGAGCAAGCCCCAGTTTCCACTGGTTGCGCCCAACTAGGTAGACTTCTGCACCGTAAGCATCATACGCTTGGGCAACAAGAAGACCAATCTTTCCCGTTCCCAAGACCACGACAACCTCGTCCTTCTCAGCCTCTGCGCGTCGGACTGTTTCGATTGCGGAGGCGAGAGGTTCCGTAAACACCCCTGTGACTGTATCAACAGAGGGCGGCAATGCATGGACCAAGTCACTTGGAACGCTCACGTACTCCGCAAGACCGCCGTCGGTCGTTACACCGAGCGTCTTTCGCTCAGGACAGTGATGCGGCTGTCCATGCCGACAGAACCAGCACCGGCCACAGTACACGTCAATCTCCGTTGTGACAGGCGTGCCAGGCTCAAGCTCCGGAACCGAACTCTCATGAACAACACCGGTTATCTCGTGCCCCAAGATGAGTGGTAGTTCTACCTCATATTCACCGCGCCAGATGGCGATGTCTGTCGTGCAGATACCCACAGAACGGACCTCAATACGCACCTCGCCGGGCATGATCGAAGGCATCGGCGTATCGGCCAGCTGAAGGCCGTCACGTGTGAGAATCAGCGATTTCACGATACACCCCAAGAAAGACAGGGTTGCAATACGATACATAACCTCTTCGCTCTGAATTCTCAAGAGAAGCGGGCCCCATGGGGGATGATTTATCCGCACAGTCGTACTGCAAGGGTTAGGTTGGTGCCAGCACACATGGTTCTCATGGGTATCGAATTCATACCTGACAAGCCTGTGTCAACAATAGTTGACTGGTCACAGCTTGCTGAGAAGGTGGGTTTTGACCACGTGTGGATTACTGATCACTACAATAACCGCAATCTCTGGTGCACTTTGACCGCAATCGCTCTCAACACCAGCCACGTGAAGATAGGTCCTGGAGTGACCAACCCCTACCATGCAAGTCCGGCTCTTTCAGCAGCAGCCGCAGTCACTCTGAATGAAATCTCGGGAGGCCGGGCGGTTGTTGGGATGGGAGCAGGAGACCGTGTCACACTGGAAACGCTCGGGCTCGAGTGGCGCAGACCAGTCACGACTGTCGTGGAGAGCATCAAGTGCATGCGGGCCCTAATGAACGGAGAGCGTCTCTCGATGTCTGGCAAGGTGTTCACCTTCAGACAGGCAAGACTCTCGATGGTACCACAGACGGAGCTCAGAAACGCAGACGGAACAACTGTGAGCCGCGACGGCAAGAGCGTCAAGATTGCGCCGTACATTCCGATATACGCAGGAGCACAGGGACCCATGATGCTCAGAAGCGTAGCACCACTCGTTGACGGCATTCTGATCAATGCAAGCCATCCCAAAGACTTTGAGGCTGCAATCAGGTCAATCAAGAGAGGTCTCAGTGGTACCCCAAGACAGATCTCAGAACTTGACATCGGCGCGTATGCGGCCTTCAGCATTGGGCAAGACCGAGAGGAGGCACTGTCGGGGATGACTCGACTTGTGGTCGCCTTCATTGTCGCTGGGTCTCCTGATGCAGTCATTGAGCGACACGACTTACAGAATGGCGAACGAGAGAAGATTGCACAGATGTTGGAGCGAGGGGACTTTCGCGGTGCACGCAATGCTGTGACCGACGAGATGATTGAGATCTTCGCCATCGCCGGAGACCGCGACTACTGTATCGAACGGATAGACCAGCTGTTGAAACAAGGGGTCACCCATTTCGTGGTCGGTTCGCCCATCGGGCAGGACAAGTCCGAAGCAATTAGACGCATAGGACAAGACATAATTCCATACTTCAAGGAGAATGCCTGAATGACAAAGAGCATGATCTACAACAGCAGGCTATTCCCTCCGGAGTTCGGCAAGTGGTTCGACATGTGTTCCCGTGCCGGGCTTGACATGTCCGACGAGATTCGGGAATGTATGGAGTCCTTTGGCGAGCTGGCCGATGCCATGCTGTACCTGATCACACTCGACGGAGAAGCAGTGGGCGGCACTGCAGTCTACAGGGACCGCAGGCGGCTAGGCCTTGCCCTCGTGTCGGTGATCATGAGCGAGGAGCACCGGGAGCGCCTACTCAGAAGCATGATCAAGTCGTCATTGCCGTTCTTTAGGACATCGTCCATCCGCGATGTCGACGCCCTTGTTGCAGCGGACGACCAACTGCGGCTACCGTTTCCCTATGATTTTGTGTTGCCATCTTGGACACGAGAGCCGTTGACATCCCTCGGGTTTGTTCCAACTACTCACCTACTATACTCTGAGTTCAATAGCGCGTTCTATACAGAAGGAAATATCTCACTTCACGAGGTGAAGGACCCGGAAGAGGTCCGTGCCTTTCTGTGGGCGCAGCGGGGCACAACGAGCGTTGATGCGTCTCACGTCTGGCTTGCGCTTGACCTTGCAGTATCACGTACTAGAGCATTCTCAGTGAAGGTGGAGGGAACGCCAAAGATACTCATCTGCGGCGATAGCATTTCTGACACTCTCGTGGTGCGTGTCCTCGCGTGGGATCAAGAGAGGATTGATGCGAGCGACGTCGCAGCGGCCGTAGTGGCTCTGGCTCAGCGTGACCGCTACGAAACCGTCAGAGTAGAAGTCGGACCACATGGCAGAGAAGTCTTGGATGTGTTGGCTGCATTGACAGACAGTGCAGACGGACCGTATCAGGTGGACATGCTCCGCAAGACGCTGTGATTTTCGGTCTTCCACTGGGGTAGATGGAAACACCCCCATTCGAAAACGCTTTACTGGGGACGGGGTGGAATTGTCACGTTCCCAAATGTCAGGAGTCAAAGTATCACGACAGCGCACTGGCTTTCTCCTTAGATACGGAAACATACGCATAGGACTTGACACGGGCATTGCGGATGGCCCCACACTTCTTTCGCACTCCCACACGGATCACACGCAATCGCTCGGCGGAGCACGCGAAGTTATCGCAACAAAAGGAACACTGGACACGCTTGCAGCGAGGGGAGGCCGACTCAAGAGCGCGACAACAGTCGTGGAGTATGGAAGGAGCATTTTCCACGGGAATGTTGTGATCACTGCCTTAGATGCAGGCCACGTCCTGGGCTCCACCATGTTTCTTATCGAGTTCGATGACGGGGCAACAGTATTGTACACTGGCGACTTCAACAATGTTGACAGCCTCGTGCACACAAGGGCGCAGCCGACCAAGGCCGACGTTCTTGTGATGGAGGCAACGTACGGCTCTCCCGAGTGGGTCTTTCCCAGCAGAGAACGCGTGTATGGCGACATCGTACGTGTGGCACGAGAGGTTCTCGACTCAGGTCGAATACCACGCTTTCATGCCTATTCGCTTGGCAAGGCACAGGAGGCCATTGCCCTTCTCCATGGCGAGGGCTTTGAGGTGCTCGCCGGGAACGGTGCAATCGACACGGTGTCAAGGGTGTACTCCCGTCATGGCATTGATCTCCAATACGTGACTCTTGACTCTGCAGAGGCTCGCAGACTGATTGAACACGGATGCACTGTCGTTTCCTCTTCAACTAGACACATGTACCACAATCTTGTCAAAGTCGTTGGGTCCTCGGTTGCACAACAGATGGAAGCACTCATGGTAGACTTTGACCTCTCGGGCTGGTCGCTCCCCCAGTACGGAAGCGGTGGGCTGCCTCTCAGTGCTCACACGGACTATCCCGGTCTAATCCAGTTTGCGAAGAACGTCGACCCGGTCATCACCTATTGCTTCACGGAGAACGCCCGTGTCCTTGCTGAGGCCCTGTCACGTGATGGCCTCCCCGCGGTGCCGCTTGAGTAGGTGATCTCAATGAGTGAAAGGGATGTGAGTGACGACCTTGTTGAGCCGATATATGCGACCGCCTTCTTCTCGGTGGCTCAGACGGGGGAGGTGCATGAGATCCTCACCTTTGAGTACTCAGACCCCGAGGGATACTACGCTAGGGTTCTCGCTGATGATACCCTCTTTGAGGCCGAAGTCTCAAAGGTCTGGAGCAACATGCAGTACTTTCTTGACAAGGAGCGCGTGGAGATCAACGGCGAACGAGTGCGGGCCATTATCAACCATGTGGACATCATGGCCCGAGGCGCGAAAACAGTAGCAACGGTCTTTGTCATAGACTTCGCTGGGCGGTTCATGAGGGGAACCAACAGGATAGAAACATGGATTGAGGAGGAAGAAGCACCATATGACTTTGACATCATATGGCGTTTCCCGGTAGGGTCGAAGGTGCTAGAAGTGGACACACAGTTAGACTATGACATTCTAGGGGACATCATCGTCTTGTTTGCTGAACGGGGGCAGCGGGTGGGAGGATATGAGAGAATAACGTTTGAGATGCCTGTGGTGCCATTTGACACAAGAACAGAGGTGACACGGATTGCTCCAGATGAATGAAACACTCTTCTATGCAGGGTTGGTTGTCATAATTGTCGGGATCCTTTTGGTCATTGCCGGAGTCGCTAGCGCGTTTAGTGGTAATGGCCAAGGAGAGCGAGCTCACACAGAGAGCAAGGGGATTATTCTCATCGGGCCCATACCGATTGTGTGGGGGATGGGAAAGAAGGCATGGGTTGCAGCACTCATTGTTGGGATACTGATCACGGCCATTCTGCTGCTCGCATGGAGTTAGGCTGCAGTCCAGCCGCACTCTGGACAGACCGGTGGATCGGAGATCGTGCGAACTATCTCGCCATTGAGAAGACACTCCGGACAAATAGGAAGGGGCTTCTTGCAGACGGGGCACTGAGCGCGTCGCCCTAGGTCGCGGACGCAGGTGATGGTACCGCACGAATGGCACTTTATCGCATGAAGGCCACAGAATTCGTTTCTGCAACGGTCACACCTGAGTTTGGGCCTGCCACGGCAGATTGCACAAGTCTTTCCCATTCTACATGACCTCACTCAAGTCGGGGTAGCTTCCTGTCACATAAGACTGTATCCCAGCCCCGAGGCCATTGGTGATAGACCTCTGTGCGGCACAATACTAGACCGAGTATTACGAATGGATTACCAAGTACTATAGTCAGGTTTCACAGGAGAGAACGTGGAGAGAAACATGATCTTTCGGTGTCGAAACTGCGGTGAAACCTCAAGTGACATAGACATGGTTCTGGATGGCGCGTGCAAGTGCGGGAGCACCCGATTCGAACTTGTATCGGAGGACCCTGTGGCCACACCTGCAGACATCTCGCCTCGTGAGAGGCTCAGACGCGACCTTCATCTCTGGGTTGATCTGAACATTGACTCCCTAGATTTGGACGCAATCAACAATCTGCGCGTGCGATTCGAGTTCGACAATGATCATGGTAATCCGATGGCACCGTGAGTCAGTCCTCTTCGAGTCCCGAGTTGTCACCGTGCTGTGCATCGAGGGGCCGCTCAATTCTTGCAATCTGCCCCTCGATCTCTACGCCTAGGTCTACTTTTCCTGCCACCGCTGCCACTCGTTGAACGGCCTTCAGGTTATGAATCAGCGTGTCAAGCCACGAGTAGATGTCACCCGGATACGCCCACAGATGAAACTCATCGTGAAGTTTCTTGGCGAGGCCGGTCGGGTTAAGGCCAGCCTTCCTCTGTTCTACGAGCCAACGACCAAGTTTGATCTTCGGGTGGTCGCACTCAGGGAACAATGGGCATCCACAATTGAAGAAATGGGTTGTCCACTTGCTGAAGACATCAAAAACCCAGCTGGGAAGACGAGAGGTGCCACCCCGCTTCCCCGATAGATCGCTGATGTCCATGAAGACCCCTGAGAAGAACCTTGTAGGCATGTGAGTGCGGAACGCAGAGTCAATCTCGCCTTGCAGCTTGCTGCTCAGATACACATTTTCAAAGGGCTCCAGCTTTATGGCGATGTCAAGAACATCCATCTTCGACGTTAGCTTTAGTACCTCCAGTCCCTGTGTGGGTGTGAGAAACGAGAGAGTTGTCGCTCGTCCCAACTCAGTGACGTGTATTCCCTTGCGCACGCGAACCATGTGTCGTCGAACTAGATGCTTGAGTGCGTCAGAGGGGGGGACAGAAACAGAGAGGTGTTTGCGGTAGACTCTTGCAACATCTTCGAGGCTCGTAACACCCGTGGCACATATTGTCGCCAATGCTTGCTCGGCGGAGGTCTCAAGGTCTGCGAAGGGCTCAACATCTTCGACGACCCCGTTCAGAAGATCCATCGCAACCTCGTCCTCCGCTCGGTCCTGTCCGCTGTGATACTTCCGGTCCGGTTCCACGATAAGATAGACCTTCCCGCGGTCGTGTTTCCCAAGCCGACCGGCACGGCCCAGCATCTGTTCGAACTCGGCAATGGTCAACCATTCAGCACCCATGGCCAGTGACTCAAAGATCACCTGCGAGGCCGGGAGGTCCATTCCCGCTCCGAGGGCTGCAGTTGTCACAACACATGCGTACCTCTGTTTCGAATAGGCCTGTTCGACCCGTCGCCTTCGAACGTACGAGAGGCCGCCATGATAGACCGTTGCAGAAACCCCATTCTCGCGAAGCCAATCACTCAGCGAATGGGCCCTTCGTCGGGAGAAAGTGAAGATAATTGTCTGGCCCCTGGTTCCAGAACTGCTCACGGTCCTGAACTCATCGACGACAAGACGCCGGATTATTCTTCGCTTCTCCTCGTCGCTCCTTGCGAAAACGAGATGTCGTTCGAGAGGTACCGGTCGCCCCGTGTAGTTGACAAGCCTCAGTCCAAGCTCCTTCGCGAGCTTCTTGGGAGACCCCACTGTTGCGGAGAGCGCCAGAATCTGAGCCCGAGGAGCATGGTGTTTCAGCCGCACCAACAGACCGTCGAGCTCTGGTCCTCGCTCAGGATCTGCTAGGTTCTGAATCTCATCCACTATCACGGTGCCAATGTCGCCCAAGGCTTCGGTCTCCTGTGACCGAAATATCAGGTCGAGCGCCTCGTATGTGGCACAGATGATATCAGCCCTCGAGATATCCGTATCAACAATGGGTCGACCCTCATTACCCACATCCAACCGTGACATCCCGACCTTGATTCCCGTCTTCAGGCCAAGCTTGCGGTAGCGCCTTCTGAAGAGCTCGTACTTCTCATTGGTGAGGGCCACAAGGGGAGAGAGATAGATCATCTTTCGGCCCTTCATGGCGCGGGGGACTCCTGCCAGCTCTCCGATGAGCGTCTTGCCTGACGATGTCGACGACACGACCAACAGACTCTCGCCAGAGAGCAGTCCCGCTCTGACTGCCAGCTCCTGTACAGGAAGTAGACGTTCGTAACCGGCCTCGGCTAGGAGGCTCTTGAAGGACTCAGGAAGAGGGAGGTCTCCCACTTGGCGAGTCGACTCGACGCCCACAGCCTCGATTCTGTCGAATAATGTGAGATCCGGATTCCGTGTCGGGTCAAAGCCTGGCATGAGAGCCTCAATGACTCGTTGAACTGACCTTATCTTCGCCACTTGGAACTGCAACTGGCGCAGCATTCCCTGCGAGAGGTTCACACCAAGACTCTTCAACTCCAGTTTCAGCTCTGCCTGAGCACAAGTCAGGCATGCCACTTCCTTCTCTGACACCTTGACAGCGTTTCGCTTAGTTAGCACTGTGAGGCGGTCACTTCTTAGACAATGCATGCACACGGCCACGACTCTTGGCTCGCTCGTCTGAATACGCCTCAGGAAGTCACGAAGATCTTCAAGAAACGGTGGTGATGCCCCCTTTGGGATTACTATTGCTCTCGCGCCGCGGAGAAAGTCATGAAACTCCCTTGGCTGATAGTAGACAGGCTTGTTGAACTTGACGAACCACGACCTGCGAATCTCAAGCAATCCCGACGGGCGATTCCCAAACTCGACCATTCCCGCAAGAACCGCACGTTGCCTATCGGACAGCCTTGCAGGGTATACTTCCACACGAGCAACCAGTTCCTGCCGAGCAGCTCGGATGACTATCGTGTACGGTTGGGCCAGAATCTTCTGAATCCTCGCATCGGCGACTTCCAAGTCTCGTGTCCTCGCTCCATGGCCGTTTGCTGACAGCAAAGACCTTTGCGGTCGGGTCACAGTTCGTAGATGTACTTGTCCTGAGCACGACTAATCTGACTCAGCACATCGTCATACTCGGCACGAATGGCCTCCACGCCGATGCGGTCATCAACACCCGCCTTTTCCACAATCATCCAGTCAGACATGACTTCTGAGTCAAGAAACCGTGAGAACCGGCCGAACGGGGTGGCCATGACCTTCAGACGTTCGGGGTTGATGAAGCCCCTCTTGCGGAAGTGTTGCACAAAGGGTTTGTACATGGGCCCGTTGGTCCCTGCAAGAATGAACCTTGCTCTCTGAACCCCAGAAACATGTGACACGTTGATCTTCTTGGCAAGGTCCAAGGCATGTGCCGTGAAAGGGATTGACGCATTGGGCTGGTGGCGAAGAATCACGTTGCCTGGTAGAACGTTGCCGCGTTCAACAATGACCTTTCGTATGATTGTGACAATCTCCTCTTGTTTTCGAGCCTCAAGGGGGTCAATGACCTCCGGGTTCACAATGTCCACCTGGGGAAGAGGCTCTGAAACACGGAGCTGGGAGGGATCGAACATCAGCCCACTGAGATACTCAACCATGTCTACCCTGCGGTTCCCAATGACAGCGTTTCCCTTGAAGATGCCTGGACCAATGAGCATGGACATCACATTGTCCCCTCGGATGAGAGACCACAGCTGGCTCGAGATTATCATGACCTTCCCAGTGAGCTCGGCGCCCTTGAGAACACCCGCGTCGAAGTCGTACGTTTCCACTTCGAGCAACCAGAACATGGGGTTCGCACGCATCATCGAGGGTCACCTGTTGTAGACATGCCCCATCACGAAGTCGTAGACTATGCGCGCAGCTGACTCGTCGCGCTGGTCGAGAGGAACCATCTGAAGGTTCTCTTTTGCCTCCTCTGTGTACGTTTCAACAGAGGCCTTGGATATGCCGAACCTATCGGCAATCTCCGAGAGAGTCTCTGCCACACAGTCGTCAATGGTACTACCATTGTACGTGAGCACCCTGATGACTCGTGAGATTCGTTCCATCAGGTACTGCTCCCGCTCCTCCTCCCGTCTACGTCTTGCAAGATGAATGTCTCGCTCAAGAAAGTCGAACGGGGAATTCATGTCAGGCTCTATCTTGCCGCCACGGTACAAGGCCGCGCCTACACTGACGTAGGGCGACCTGTCACCCCTACCGATAGGGCGTGGCGTCACATGAAGAAGAAGATGCGACACCGCGGTTGGGCTGAGATCAGCCAACTCGCTTGAGAGTTCATCGATTAGTGCACTGACACGGCGCATCGTGTCGTCCATGGTCGCCGAGTCAGATGCGGTTGAGAGTATCTTGTTGAGCAGTCGGAAGAACGCTTGGTTTCTGCGTCTGGCGACGGACAGCCTCCCAAGGAAGGTGTTCCGAGGCCACTTCGTGAGTGCGGGTCCAAAGGCAAGGAGGGCATCAAGACTCGTGGCCCTAGGATGTTCTTTCAGCCATGCTGTGACGACTGGCGCAATGCTCCCCTCGGCCACACGAGCCCGCTCTCTCAGAACAGCAAGCGCCTGTTCCACGGTTGCAGCCTCTGTGTCAAGGGCACCCTCCAAGTTGACCAGGCTGCGCGTCTTCTGCTCAACGTCCCGCGCAAATCGGCCGTATATGTACTCAATCCATTTGCCCTCATTGATGGAGAACTCAAGAATGTGACTTGGTATGTTAGGAATCTCCTCCCCTATGGAGGCCCGGCGCTGTAGCTCCACGGCCATCAGGTCCACAGCACGCTTCGCTGACATGATTCCATCCATCTCAATGAGGTAAGCAATTGTTGCCACTTGGAGCGGACACTTCAGGGCATCGGCAATCTTAGACGCCTGTTCAACGGGGACTCGAAAGGCCCGTGTTCTTAGACTTGCATATTTCTCTTGGAACTCGCTGACCAGTGTTCGCCGGCTCTCCCCGGCCATCTTCTCAATGTCAGACTTAGTAAGCAACGGTCCACCCCTCAGCGAGTTCCGGTTTGGATATGATGTGTTGTATCTTACCTCAAAATCACGAGCTCACCGATATGAATGCTACTAGGATATACCGTTTCCGAAAATACGTCGGCGCCGCTTGACAGGCGGGGGAGTTCGGTCCTCACAAATCTATGCACCGAACCAGAGCAGCAACATATGTAGGCCAAGACCCATAAATATTGAGCCGATGGCTCCCGACATGAACACTTTGACCTTCGAAAAGTGGCGGCTATGCTCCACGTGTATCACCATCCAGCCGAAGGCCATCAGTGAGAATACTATGAACATAATTGCAAAGGGTAGGAAGAGCGTCGGAAAGCCGGGGAGTTCGGGAAGTTCAAACTGGAGCATCTGTGCCACCTGCGAGCCGCTTCGTGTCGGAGAAGCGACCAACGGTGTCAATTTAAAGGTCACGGTCTCTATGCGACGAAACGGAACTCACTCTCATACCGCTGCCCGTCCATGTCAACTCTCCGAACCAGCCGGCCCGTCTTCTTGGCCAAGCGGCGTTTCTCAGCAAAGGACAGACCCAGGTCTTCAGGAATCTCGATCTCTTCTATGACAATGTCCTGATGAATCACAATCTTCTTTGTCTTGTCTGTGACCTTGTCGCGGACATCTGGTAGAACCTCGTCAAGAAGGAATTCCATGACCTGAGGAGTGCGGCCGAGGGCGCCCTTGCAGAATGTGGGATCCTTCTCGGACTCCTCGTCAAGGGAGGGGGGAGTCTTGGGAAAAGATGTCTTCGTTGTGACTTTCCACGGCTTTGTACCATCACTTGGACTGATTGACAGGAGGAAGAACGTCGTCGGATCGTCTGTCTCCAACAGCTCTCTGAGATGAGAGAGGGGAATCGTCTCCCTAATCTTCGCCTTGTATGTCGTGGCGCCCTTGCCCTTCGCCTTGCGCCAGTCGAGTGGCAGTGACATCTTGTCGAAGTCGTCACGCCTGTCTGTGTACGTTGTGATGACGCCAGACACTCTCTGAGAAACGTCCGGAACACCATGAGCGTATGCCCTGATGAACACCTTCTCGAAGTCCAAGTCGGCCTTGAAACCCACCTTCTTCGACGAGAGTGTCAGGAACGCCCGCGGGCCAGGATGCGTACCCTTTCCGTACTTGAGAATCTTGGCATGAACGAACTCGTCCGGAGAATTGTTAATAATCTTCGCCAACCAGTCCAAGGTTTTGCGCCTCCTGAAGCAACGCGAGGCGCCCAAGATTTAAGCCCTTCGCAGTTCGATAGTCATGCTGTCCCATGTCATTGGCGAGAGCGCACCAAGTCCGAGTAGATCAGAGGCCCAAGCGACAAGCCACAACTATAACACCACAAGTCCAAACAAAGACCAGAGATACACGACGACGATTGTGACGACAAGAACGGCAATCAGGTCGACCACCAGCCCTGCGGTGACCATCTCTCGCATCTCTACCCGTCCCGTGCTGTAGGCAATCGTTGACGGCGGAGTGCCTGTCGGGAGGGCAAAGTCCATGGACACCGCTATGGCGATGACCATCGTTATGAGCAGCGGGTCGATGCGTAGCTCAGCGGCCAGAGGAATCGCGATTGGAATGAGGATGACGGCTGCTCCGGTGTTTGAGGCCACCATGGTGACGAGAACAGCGACGACTCCAATCACAATGATCACCAGGAACGAGGGCAAGTATCCCAGCGCAGACAATTGATGGGCAATGAAGGTCGACAGACCTGTTTGAATCATGGCCCCGCCCAAGGCAATGCCACTGCCGAGAATCAATAGCGAGCCCCAATTGATCTCGTGCGAGACGTCGTGCTCATCCAGCAGCCTGAAGACAAGTAGGGCGAAGCCGCCGAGCAACGCAATAGTCGAGCTTGAGATTCCATGGCCGCTCCAGCCGACCATGTTGGCCACAAAGTCGGGGACCTTCTCTGTGAGCCACAGTCCCACAACAGCCAGAAATACGGCGAGGACCAGTTTCTGTTCAGCAGTGATGGGGCCAAGGCGGGCATATTCCTTCTCAGAGATCTCTTTCAGTTCCCTTATCTCTTCTATGTCCTTTGGTACCTTGAACCTGTACATGAGCCATTGCCACATGATTGGCAGCATGATCAGCACAACAGGTACACCGAACGGAAGCCATGTCATGAAAGAGATCTGCATCCCCAGAAATGAACTCACATAGGCAGCCGCAAGGGGATTTGGCGGAGAGCCAACCAGAGTGGCCACACCACCAAGGGTCGCCGAGTAGGCAACACCGAGGACAAGCGTCTTACCATACTTCGTCTTGACCTCTTCGGTCCGCAACCTCGAGATCACGGCGAGTGCTATGGGAATCATGATCGCAGCGGACGCTGTGTTGCTAATCCACATCGACAGAAAGGCCGACGCAGCCATCACTGTGAGAATCAACCGGGGCCCCGATCCTGCACCCTTCGATAGGATGAGGAGAGCGATTCTCTTGTCCAAGTCATACTTGCTGAGCGCTCTACCGATGAGAAAGCCACCAAAGATGAGGGCCACTGCTGGGTCGAAGAAGGGCGCAAGAGCAGCCCTAGGTCCCTGAATGGCAAACAGCACAATGAGTATGGGGATCATGATGGATGTGGCAACGAGGCTTATTCCTTCCGTGAACCACAGCACCCCCACAACACCGAGCAGCAGGGCTGCTCCCCGCGACTTGACCAGCGGCTGGTACTCTATGATGAA
>Ga0164318_10000887_pt1 | contig 24904 bp, 18 predicted proteins | sample GuaBasSedimGuay9_FD_113734 | JGI IMG/M metagenome (GOLD analysis project Ga0164318, IMG submission 113734) | Subseafloor sediment microbial communities from Guaymas Basin, Gulf of California, Mexico - Guay9, Core 4571-4, 0-3 cm | ecosystem: Environmental > Aquatic > Marine > Hydrothermal vents...
AAGATTGTTTTTCTGAGCCTGCTGTTAGGCCAATTACTCCACCAATAGCAATAAGGATAATATCAAATAGCCAAGTAGTTGTGAGCCATCTAGAATAGCCAGGAACGACCCACGGGGTAAACATTCCAATTATAATCATGCCAGCAACAATTAATGTGAGAATACCGACTTTTGTGTTATCTAGCAAGAGAAAAATACCATCAATAGTTGCAATAATAAATATAGATAATTAATAAAGCAATGGGACAAGTTTTAGCTCAGCATATGGGAACATATATAAAGATACCACAAATATGAAAAAAAATCCACTGCCTATAAGGTCTATAATTCCCCCAACTATTCTAAGTGTTTTTGTCATTTTATTATATACCTTAATTTATTCTTATATTTAAAAAATTTGGATCGTAAAAATGATCTTTTCCGACAAAAAATACATACAAATGAATGAATTAAATTCTTCCTATAAGATAAGAAATTTTGATGAATATAGAAAATTTGGATAAATCACCCAAATCAATATACGCGAAATGGACTGATAATAAAAAATTAAAGTGCCCGATATATGGTATTAATATAAAATATATATAAAATGATGATGGTAAGAGAGTATTCGCTTTATATGATATTATTAAATTATATACTTGTTATTATTCTTGTGTCAATGGAAATTACGATTATAATGATCCTCATACTCTTCCACAATCAATAATACACCTTTATAAACATTTTGGATTGGACATTTGATGATTTGTAATTATCAATTACACGTAGATTTTCATAACACGTATAGTCCAATTTCAAGGCATTTATTTCATTATTTTTCAGCTAAAATAGCCCAAATACCGTGAAATCTATTATTGAGACACTTCTAGTTGCAAATTCGAATCACGCAACTGAGGAAACTAAGAGGCTTGCTAAGAAAAATGGTAAGATATTTCTAATGATGGTCGGGTAAATACTAGGCAAAAAAGGACATTCATTATTGATATTTATTGATATCTTGACTAATAGAATATTATAAATGAAGTATCTGGAATCTATAAATTCTAGAAGACTATCTAAAATAATAATAAAATTCAGAAAAAGTGTAATATACCAAAAAAGCAGAGATATCAGACCATCAAAATAAGAGAAAATTTCTTTATTTGTTATGTTTTCCAAATCTCAAAATTTTCTTTTATGAAGTCAATGTCATCAAATAAATATATTCTTGATAATGCAGGCTTTATTTCACCAATCATTTCAAAATCTTTGTGCCCGTTCTTTTTGTTTATTTTTTCATATATCAATATTTTTGGAATTTGTTTGTTTTTTATCTTCAAATTGCTATTTATTTTGTTCATTTTATTATTTTTGGATTTTCTTGATAAATTTGTAATAATTCCAATTCTATAGAAAACATGTCCTGCGTGCTTCATAAGACATTTTAATTTATAACACAATAATTTTTTATGTTTTACACAATAATATACATAATCTCCACTATTTAATTCATTTTTACACGACATACACCGTAAATCTATGTTTTTAACAAATATTTTATCGTTTAAATAAATCCTGATTTGATATTTGTCATTTTTAATTGTTTTCATTTTTTAAACACAAACTGAAAATTATTTAAATAAAAGCAAATAATATTGCCATTATAAATAAAAATACTATTCCAATTGTTATACCAAGCAGAGCTATTGTTAACCATTTTAATTTTTTATTATTAATTTCCCAATTATTGATTAAGCTATCTGAAAAATTTTTTATTATTTCTGACCTAAGTTCATTAACTTCTGTATTTAACCAATATTCAATTTGTTTGGCATTTATTAGAATAAATGGGCTGTTATATTTTCTAAGTTTAAGTGTAAGCAAAGCACTTATCCCACCAATTATAAAGAATGTTATACTTATTAGAAAAATAATGAGCATTAATATATTTTCAAATATGTATGAATTGAGCCAGACACCCGTAATAATGCTCGAGATTATACCAGAAAATCCCAGAACTAAACTCGCTTTATTCTCTAAAGTATCCTGTCTTTTCTCTTCATAATCATAATAATATTTATAAAATTTAACTAATTCTAAAAATGTTTCACTGGTTTCTGACTTCATTATCTTATTTAATTTCTTGCCGTTATTTGATTCAATTATCATTTACACACCCAAATAAATATACTTTAAATTCTCATAATAACTATATAGTTATAAAATAATTTTTATAATAATATCTATCATAATCATAACTGCAATAAAAACTGCAATAAATTTAGTAATATATATTACTTAATGTAATTATTATTAGTCTGCAATATATTATTAGACTGCTAAAAATTCTTAAAGATCGATTTTAAATGATAAGTTTTCGACTTTAAATTTTTCGGGCTGGAATTTTTATCCTTTTGCTGTCTTAGTCTTGGGAGAGTTTAGGAGACCGCATCACTTGAGATATATTTAACCAGCTCGATACAATCGCAATAGTTAGTATTATAATATATCTTAATAAAACTTCCTTTTCAATATTAGTAAGCCTTACAATTTTCTTTATATCTTTTCTATATCGGGATATACTTATCTAAAGTAGTCTATTTTGATAATTTTTTTGCTTTATTTATAGTTTTTATAGTATATTTTTTACTTTTTTTTCTCCTTGGGTTTGGTTATCCTACTGCAGTTAAGCTCCTCTTTCAATTTAAAATAGTTGTCTTCACTATTACAACCTGCGATTGCCAGAAGATGGCAGGGATATATCTCCATCTCTTTCAATAAATCGATTAATGAGTCCATTAATTTTTGATCCGATTAGTTTACTTTCACGACAATGCAAAAGATACCAAGTTTGATATCAATATCAGTTATAATATGATCTTTATACCCAAAATATCACCTACCATTATGCTTTGAATAGCCCAAAATAGTATTAGTGTCAGAACAGTTCTCTCCTCCTTTTGTCGGTGGCCTAGAATATGGTTCGATGGAGAATGAATCCACAGCAAGTTTATTAAAATTCAGGAAACCAGATGACCGTAGTTTGTTAATAAACTGTAAATTTATTTGATATAGTATATCAATATTAAGTTCATGAAAGATCTTTTTTAGAGTAGGTGTATGTGGGATTTTATCTGAACCGAGTCCTATTATTTTGGTTAAATCTTTATCAAGTTTCAGCTCTGCTACTAAAAAACTGTAATTGTTTGCGTATAATAGGAGCTGACGTATTCATTTGGATAATAATTAAATTCCATTTCTTATAAGTACTAAAATTACTGGACAATATAATATATGGCAGTCCACTTTATCAATTTTTCCGCTTAAAATGAAGACCTAAAACTGAGTATTTTACTCCTTCATGATATTAATATTTACTATCCTTCATTATATCACTAAAACCCCTTATAGTCCCTGTAGTCCCTATAGGTATATTAATACTAAAAAATATTTCCGAACATTAAATTCTCTGAAAAAAGAATGAAATTATTTATAAAATTATTTATATATTATTATTGGGTAAATGATTTTGAAAAATCTCGAAATAAAAAAAATTTAAATAAAACATGAAACATTAATAAAACGATTATAGAATTAAAAAGAGATAAAATTTAATATCAGACGGGATTTGTAAAAATTTAGTAATATATAGATTATCAATATAAATAAGTTTAGAATATTTTGTAATATTATATGTATCTCTATTTCGGTTGAAGAAGATTAAAAAAATCAATTTTATAATATCAGGAATTATATGGTTAATGTTAACATTAAACATGTCGAATATATTTTTAGGAGTCTATATTTTTAATATACACCCTACAAATAAACCATCAACAAATTTTGACGTCTATCAAATGAATTATTACATAGAACCGTATCAAAAAGTTTGGAATATTAAATATTCAGGTGGAATAAACGGGATCACGTGGGAGCTGGCTGATTGGTATAATCCTGATTTTGTATATGGTCCAATAGAGGAAAATCATTGTCGATATGCTAATGGGTCGAGAATTTTAATTACTAGTAATCAATTCACTATAGATTATAACACAGATGTCTTCTTAATTAATGAATCTGAATCCGTCATAAAACAACATTTTCAAATAATATTTGTGTATTACGGAGTAGATAATACGTGGCACAATAATGGAATGGATTTTCGCGGATATTATATAACTACTGGAAATAATAAGACAAGTGATACGGTATTGGATGATGGAGATGGTGCTTCTTTTGTCAAAGCTACGTTTCAATATACTAATATAAATTATACTATAACAACTGAATACACATTACTTAATTGGAATGTCAGCGTCTCGGATTACAAATTAGTTGAGAAAAATAATAATAGTCCACATTATGGCTCAGAAATTGAAATGTCAATTTTAATCGTTTATCAAGTAAATATAACGTCTGATCAAGTCGAAATAAATACTGATTGGTATATTGATTTTTTAAATTGGACTTTAATTAATACGCCAGAAAACTTATTTCTATCTACAAATCGAGTATATACTTGTAATAATGTTGGAGATTTAAACAACGAGGAACGAATTGGAATGTTTACGAATGGTGGAATTACGACCTCAACTTTTCGACTTGAAAATGATTATAACTTAATCTATAATGATTCGAGCTCCAAGGATTTTAACGTATCTTCACTAATTGAGAATGATGGCACTTCCAATGGTCTGCCTGAAAATAATTATTGGCATTTTATACTTTGGTTCGAAGGACTTGGTGATAACGTGTCTAAACTTGAATATGACCCGATTATCACTTTATACATAAAAAATATGCAAAATATGCCGATGAATTGGCTATTTATTACCGTCCTATCTATTTCAATTACAAGTGTTATTGGTGTTGTTGTAATTGTCCTCTGGAAAAAAAATTGGTTAAGAAAATAACCATTTTAAAAACTATAAAATTAAATTTATGAATCTTCTAAAGATTTCTCGGGCCTTATAGAAATTCCCAAAGCCATCTAATTCATTAAATTAGCCACTAAATCTTTTGAGTTTATATTTCCGTTATCTTTCTATGAATGTTTCGGTAATACCCTTTTTAGAATATTGATCCACTTGATGTTTCCATTTTTCAAATTATTCATTATATGTGGTGAGCTACTTTCTGTACACGTCATAGATCATATTACAAAAACAATTATGCGATTAAATTTCATGAGTAATTTTTTGATTACTTCGTATACTCTTTTTTTAAGGTATCAATTTCTTGTAGTGATTTAATAATTACTTCTGAAGTATTAAATACAGCATTAATACGACATTATTCTACGAAATTGAATTAGTCTGAAATGCAGAGCCCTCAATATAATAACGCCCTTATCCTCAAAAGTATTAAGAGGATATTCCTTCATATTATCAATAAAATGTTCAGCATTTTTAGCGAATCAAGAGAATGTAGCCCTATTTTGATTAGCTAAATTTTGGAAGAAATGCATAGTTTTATAATAAAGTATGTATTTTATTCTAAAAATTCATTTTGATTCTTAAATTAATTGATACATCGTTTGCAATATCTGTTTCATACCCTAAAGTATCATAAAGGCACGAGGATTGTTTTTTAGGATCTTTATTTAGTGGAGTTTGCTGTTAAGAAAAAAAAATTGTTTAACAAGTAAATCAATTATATATATCAAAAGAGAATTTTAATATAAGAAATGAACCAAGATATAAAACAAGAAATGAAGAAATTTTATTAAAATAAAAAAGCGGGGTTTAAAGGATGCAAAAGGCAAAAATCTGCCCTGTTTGTGGAAAGAAGTTGATGAATCCGAATTCAAAGAGGCATATCAATTCAAAATATCATCAAGATGCTTTAAAAAAGAAAAAAAGGTTAGAAATTAAAGTTGGACAGAAGACGGTAAGCAAAAAAGTAGTATCAGATAAAGTATCTACTTTAGATAAAACATCTCAAATAAGATTAGAAATAAACGAAATAAAAAATCAATTAGTTCAATTTATTAATACGCTAAATCAGTCAATAAATTATTATAATAAAAAGATAGAAGCGTTTAGTAAAAGTATTATTGATATAAATTCGCGTATTTATCGAATTGAGGATTATCTTAAATTAAAACCATTGAAATCCAATAAAAAGAGCATTTTTATCAATAAGAATCAATTAATTAAAATTATGAAAGAGATTGCAAAAAAGGATGAGGGAAAATACATAACATTTTATGATTTAAGAGAATATATTAGGGACAGATATAATGTAGAAAACGAGAATTGGGAAGATTTAATCGAGAAATTGAGAGACGAGGGAAAAATTCAATTTTCAAAGGGTGCCAAGTCTAACGATATGGACGAAGGATATAAAGACAGTTTTAATAAAGTATATTATTATTTTAAATTAAATTAAACGAGTAATGAGAAAATGAGCAATGAGTATAACTTGGATAAGTTAATTTTGAAGTATCAAGATAAAAACCCCTTTCCAACAAATGTAATTACCAAGAAAGGAACGAATTTAAGGGTATTTATCGGCAGACAGGTGGAGATGAAGGAGATAGGTAGGGTTTTCAAAAAGATTTCAGATGAGAGAGGTATTTGTAAAGTAATTATTATTGAAGGGGAAAGCGGAGTGGGGAAATCTACATTATTCAAACGAATATGTGATTTCATAAAGGTAAATGATTTAAAAGATTTAGATTTGAATAATTTTAAAATAAACATAGCTTGGATAGAAGCCCCGCAAGATTCAAGCAAATTTACGTTCGAGTATATTTATATGTATTCAATTCAGGGGTTCTCAGAACCACCTGCAGATATGGGATCAGATATAATAAAAAGAACCGTAAAATATTTACATGAAGGAGCAATATATTACACATTTAATTCGGAGGAAAGAAAGTTTGTAGACGTATTATACTCTTACTTTTTTCATAGAAAAATGACCCCAACGGAATTTTTTAAACGCGATTATGACATAAATGCTACTGATTTTAATTTCAAAAAATTAATTGAATTAATTGGTACCCATAAGCGGACAATTAGGCGATATTTAAAAGATTTTGAGATTGATTACAAATATTTTTTAAAGTTTTTAAAAACGGCACACCCAAATAATAAAATTTCAGATGAAGCAAAAGATGATATTGAGGCTGAAATAGTTCATGATAAAAATTTTCTAAAATCAGAAGAAGATTTCAAAGCAATATTTAAGAACATGATTAATATTTATAAATGGACTTATGATGAATATAATTCGGTAGTAGTTATTGCAATGGACTCATTCGAGCAATACCGTTTTGAAGATTTTGATCGGATATTCACTTTTTTATTAAATATACGAAATAGCGACCTCAAAAACTTTATCCTCTTTATTATAGGGACCGATCAATTTTGGAATGATTTTAAGAATTTCCTAGAGGATAAAAAAAGTGGATATATACAATTTCAAGATTTAATTGGGTTGGACCTAAAACTTGAGCATTTAACTTTTAATGAGACTACCGAAGTTATCAGAAAATATTTAGAATATTATTATAAAGAAATTGGCGGTACTCCTAGCTCTAATCCATTCTATCCCTTTAATACCAATTCTATTGAATATTTATACAGCAGTTGTGGCGGAAATATCAGAAAAATCTTAATAAAACTCAGAGATGTGTGGGAGTTTTACCTAAAAAACAATAAAGTTCCAAAAATCCAAAATAAATTCCAAGCTATGAAAAATTTTAGGGAATCTAGCTCGATCGAACTCTCTTACGCTGAAATTGAGATCCTTTATAATTATTTTAATGACCAATCAAATTTTTCAACTTGGGGCACTCGCTCGAGTTTGGTTGAACAAGGAGTTCTCAATATGCTTAATTTTTTTAAAAATCATTACCCTGAAATCGCTGAAATACACAAAAATCCTGAAATCATAGTAAGTGGAAGACGAGTTCGCCCAGATATTTATTTTATTCTATTTGGAAATCTAGGAGAATCAGAACAGAAAAGAATCGAAATACAAGTCAAAATGTACGAAGAAAAAAGTCCCGTAAAATTAGAGGAAGCTAGCACATCTGTCGATTTACTTCAAAATTTCAAATTAGAATACCTTTACTTTTTAACTACATCACCTCTACACTTAATATTAAAACAACGATTAAAAGAATTCGGACAGCGGGTCGGCGGATTTAACCCCTTAAATAAAGAGCAAATAGCTTACCTCACGCTAATATTACCAAATCATTTTGACCAGATTTTTAAAAGGGAAATAACCCTTGATGATTATCAATATCTATTTCAAAAAATCTTTAATTTTTCATTTGACTTTTTTCTTGACTATATGAGATTAATTCCTAAAAATACTGGCATTAGAACGCTTGAAGTAATAATTCCTGAAACATCGATTAACGAGTTAAGAAGTAAATTTGAAACTATACAAGTTAGTATCCCGCAAGATTTAAGCGTAAATGAACTTGTAAAATCAAAAACAGTACCAATAGAAACGACGCAACCACCCAAAATTCCTGCTCAAAATGATCAGTTATTGCCACCTAAACCTATAGAACTTTCATCTATAGATTCTCAATCTTCTATTACTACATATTTAAAATCTACTTCTCCAGCCATTGATGATATATTAACCCCATCCACCACGCAGACCTACAACTCTGAACCAACACCCAATACCAACCCAACTCTTAAACACGAAAATCTTGAGACTATTATTCCTCAAAATCTCAAAAATGTTGTAATTAGTACTCTTATTAAAATGGCTAATAGAACTGGTAGATATAAAAATCGAGCTACACTCGCTTGGCTTAAAAAGGAACTGGCTGATGATTTCACTCAAGATAAAATTGGTAATGGATTTAAATGGCTTAAAAATAGCAACCTAATCAATTTCGAAAAAACCTCCATATATCTAAACGAAAATTCTAAAATTTTAATTGATAAATACAAAAGTCTCGTTAAATAACTAATTAGTCATAAGAATTCCTGATAATTTATTTGAACAGAGGAATTAAAACATAATCTTATTTTTTATAAATAATTGAAATTTTGTTGGACGTTTGTTTAAATCGATGTTTCCTTTAAAATTGTTAATTAGGTACATTTTAATAAATGGTAATTTTTTAATAAATTGTTATTCAAGTCTATCAAAATGTTTGGTCCCATAGGAGCAGTTCATGATAAATTAATTTTATGAGCAGGAGAGATATTTAGATGGACGAGATTGACATTTTTTATGATATGGAAACAGGAGACCCGGATGATCCGATAGCAGTATTAATGCTTGCGTGTAATAAAAGAGTGAAATTAAGGGGGATCAGTATATATCCAGGTTCTAAGGACCAAGTAGGATTTGTGAAGACAATGCTTAAAAATATAGGCTTAGATGACGTATTGGTAGGGAGTAGAGACCCGAGATCTCCATTAAAGGGCCTCCAAACTTCAAAAATTTATAGAATATTTGCATGCGGGGATTTTAGTTCGGTGGAGCCGGATGGATTAGGGCATGAAATTTTAGCAGAATTATGCGCCAAATATCCCCGTGGACTGCTAATATCAGGTGCACCATTGGGAAATATATACGACCTTTTGACCTATCACCCAGAAATTAAATTTGACAAGATGTTTGTTCAGAGCGGATTTGCAGGCGTTAATTGTATACCAATAGAGCGACAGCACCCTCGATATAAGGGGTTAGAAACTTTTCGAGCGCATAATTTCGACTTGTATTTAGAAGGTGCCTGGAAGTTCTTAAATTCACCTAATATTGAGAAAAAATATTTAATTTCAAAAGATGTCACTCATTTTGTAATTTATGACCATGAACTTCATAAATTGGTCAAAAAGAAAACAGCAGAGCACCCTGCGTGGCGTCTTATATGGGATTCTATGGAATATTATCTTAAGAAACATTCAAGAGGAAAAATATTACATGATCCATTAGCGGTATGTGCAGCAATTAATCCAGAAATAATAAAATTTCAAGAGGTTAAATGTTTTTATAAAAACAGAGGTTGGGGAAGTATACCGATAAAAGGGACGAATATTTTTATATCCGTAGATTTAAATTATGAAGAATTTTTAAAGGTTTTTTTAGGTGAAAAATGATATTACAAGGCATTTTTAAATATTTTATAAAGTTTAATCCATTAATCATAAGAATTACAGCTTTTAGTCTATCTTAAAAAATATTTTCCATGAGAAAAAACCCGACTTTACTATAGATTCGTATAATTCAGGAATTAATAGACATTCGACGTCCAATTTTGGGTGCATCTCTTTGACCATATTTTTTATAATAAATATCCCACAACTTTACAAATAGCCGATATTTGTTGGACATGCCTAGCAACTTTTTTCATACTTTTTAAGTTTTCACAATTAAAAGCTTTAAAAATTATGTCTCCATTATCAGATATTTTTTCAATTTTGTACACAACAGAAAATCTTTATAATTATATTAACACCAATAATTTATCTCAGATTCAAATATAACTTTAACTCGCATAATATAAAGAGAAAAATAGACAAAATACTTCTGTTAATAACCGATCATAGATATTATTATTGTAAGAATTGGTATGTACCATGCTTCGCTCAAGCTTTAAAGCCCTAGCCTACCTGATACTAACTTGCTGAGGCTAATTATGTACCATATTTAAAACATCTACTTTACTATGCGAAAATCTCTAGAGCCGGCTAATAAAATGCTTAAATAGATAATAGACTACCTTAATTTAGCAATAGTGCCTATTTATCTTTTGTTTAAATTTGTAAATATGTGTAAAAAATTAAAATCTGAATTGCCCCTTTTAAAAAACGCAAACTCTATTTCGACATCTGGATTTACAAAAACTCATTGTAAGCGTTATAAAGAAATTTTTAAAAATGATTATTTAAATTGTAAATTACTATCATTATTTTCCAAAATCGGATAAATTTAATCTATATATTTGATATTAGATATTTATGGAGAATAAGAAAATGGAAAATATCCCTCAAAATGAAAGGCTATTTTTAGAAGATTTACAATTGGTAATAGGAAAGCCTATTCCTAAAGTTTCAGAAGTAGGTGATGAAACATTTGGATATGTTATCAAAAAGGGACACATAACTGAACTAGGATTACATAAAATTGAAGCTAAATCTTTACCTGAAACAATAGGTGAATTACAGTTCCTTGAAAAATTGAATTTACGCCATATGCTCCTTAGTAAACTTCCAGATAATTTGTCCAATCTAAAAAATCTTAAATATCTTAACTTGAGTGTAAATAGCTTTTGGTCCTACCCTGAATGCGTAGATAACTTGGAAAAACTGGAGTACCTTTCATTATATAATTGCACAAGCTTAAAAGATTTCCCTTTTTCAATAAATTTACCAAATTTAAAAACTTTAGACATGAAATATACAAAAATAAAAGCCGTGCCAGAAATGATACAATATCTAACCTCCTTAGAATACCTCGACCTCTCAGTTAATTCCTTAACTGAATTACCAGATTTTATCTCCAATTTACGATCATTAAGATTTTTAAACTTAAAATCTAATTCATTAACTCAATTTCCATCTTCAATTTGTAACTTGACATCATTAGAAGAGCTAAACCTCGCTAATAACCAAATTTCCGAAATTCCAAATTGTATTGAGAATTTAAAATCACTTAAAAAATTATATCTCGGAGCAAATCGAATAACGCATATTCCAAGTGCTATAGGTAATTTGACTTTGCTAGAAGAACTAAATATCAGCCAAAACCCATTAACTAACCTCCCAGATGAATTCGGTAACTTAAGGTCCCTTACCGGACTGAATGCCGCCCTATGTAAATTACAGAAATTGCCCGATTCATTCGGTAATCTTACTTCCCTAAAGTTCATATATGCTTATTCCAATGAACTAAATGAATTACCTGATTCATTTGGTAATTTACGATCACTTGAATTACTAGACTTACACAAAAATAAACTAACTAAATTACCAGATAACCTTGGAAATCTTGAATCTCTCGAACAATTTGATGTTGCTAATAACCAACTTAAAGAACTACCACTGTCGATCATTAATTTAAACAAACTAGAAAAATTTTTCCTTGAAAATAACAAAATTAAAAAAATCCCAAAAGATATTAAAAAATGGATCAAAACTATGGAAAAATTAGGACACACTATTAAATTTAAATAATTACAAAAAGAAAGTGTACAAAAATTGCAAAGATTGTTCGAACAAGAAGAAAAAATCATTAGGGAACTCGAAAATTTTCTGGACGAACCCCTCCCACTTATCCCAGATGTAATCTATAATAGCTTCGGTTATACCATGGAAAGCCGACATGTAGTAAAAATTGGACTCTATAATAAAGGATTAAATTCAATACCTACTTCAATTGGAGAACTACCCATGTTAAGAACCCTAAATTTACGCGAAAACCACCTATCAGAATTACCTCACTCTTTCCAAAACCTAAAATCTCTAAAAACCTTAATTTTTTCTCACAACAATTTCACTTATTTCCCTGAACCAGTTTGCTATCTTGAAAATCTATCAAACTTAAACATTAACAATAACAAAATAAAAGAACTTCCTGAATCCTTTGGAAACCTTGCTAACCTTAAAGAATTTAACGCAAAATCCAATGAATTAATAGGTTTCCCTCAATCAATCGGTAATTTGAAGTCTTTAAAACTTTTGGACGCTAGCTCCAATAAAATTGAATCCCTACCCTCTAACTTCCCAAAATTAGAACGACTCCAAAAATTATACCTGAATTCTAACTCATTACAATTCCTCCCAGAAAATTTTGGTAACCTAATTAGCCTAAAAGAATGTATGCTGCAAGAAAATCAACTCTCTAAATTACCTGGTTCATTTGGACTTCTTAAAAGGTTACAAACACTTAAATTGTCTAATAATAACTTGACAAACTTGCCTGAATCACTCGGAAATTTGATTAACCTAGAAGTATTATATATCGACCACAATAATTTAACAACTCTCCCGGACTCCTTTTGTAATTTAAAAAAACTCCACACCCTTATACTTAAAAATAATAAATTCACCAATTTCTCTCCTGAAATAAAAAATTGGCTGGAATCACTTTTCCGTGATAGAAAAATTCTCAGCTTATTGAACTTGGATATTTAAATTCTGATTTTTCAAACCCACCTACTATTTTACTTCTTATTATTATGAAATTTTTGATTTTAAAAGTAATAAGACCCTTTTTTATCTAAAATATTCAGATTAAATTATTGATTAAATTCGGATTTTATACATTTAAAGATAAAAATAAATCAGCAAAATTACAAAATGATTTAAATTTAGAATTTAACAGAATAACCTTCTACTTTAATACTATCAATTTTATGAACGATATAATTATTATGAAAATGTAATATATTCCCAGATCAGTTAATATTCCACTTAAACGAGGAGCTGGAATTATAGCAGGGGTATATGGATTATCTAAAGAATTAGCAAAATATAACAATATAATTTTAATTATAAACTATCCATTAACTAATTAACATAGAAATGTTGTAATTAAAAAATAGAAAATGAAACTTTTTTAATTAAAATTAATCGTCCACTGTTATTTATTTTTGATTATGCGAATATAAGTTAGATTTCAAAATCATTCCTCTGTATTTCTATTGTATATTATTTTTATTACTGTGGAACTGATTAAGAACGCAAGAGAAATTAATTCAATTGTTAATAAGATAGGGATTAAAGAGATTCCGAACGGTGTAAAATTAAATATAAGACCAATTAAGACCACGATTACAATACTCAGACCGATGCTTAGTCCAAATGATTGTAAAGTATCAAGGTCTTTTTTATTATAAAAAAGTAGAGATAATAATAAATAACCAGGTAGAAATAAAGTTATAATAGTTCCAAAAATTATTCTTAGAATTCCAAGAAAAAGGTACCAAAGATTTTCAGAGTAGATTGAATTTTGAGGGACATAAAGAACTAGAAGGAAGGAAATTACAATAATTATTAGACTTAGCCAGAATGGTAATGAATTTTTGTTCAAAAAATAATTGATAATGGGATTTTTAGGTGTTTGGTACCTGGGTATTATAATTTTGGATATATCAATAAGTTTTTGATTGTCCATATCTTTAATGCAATTAATTACCTGATTTTTAGAATAATTATATTCCGAATTAATTTTAGAAATGAGCTGTTTTATTGTTAGGTCCTTATTATTTTTAAGAATATTAAAAATAATTTTAGAGAGTTTGGGATCGTTTTTATTTTTCATGGAAATCGTACTACAATTTATAGTTATTTTATGATATAAATTAGGTCAAGTTTTTTAATAGGATTTTTGTTATGTTAATTTATCAGCAAATTGATATTTAATTTTTAAATTTAGATATTAATTGTTTTTAATACAATTAATATAAATCAAGGCGGAATTATTATTTAAAATGTTTTTAATAAGTTGTTTTATGATATAAACAAAAAAATAAATATCTTAAAAAGTTTTAATAAGTTTATTAGGATATGGTTTTTAATTAATTGGTAAAGATATAATAATGGTAATATTATGAGAGGAGTGTAAGACATATAGGTTAATCAAGTTATTAAACTCGAAGTATTAAGAGGTTTGGTGTCTATAGGTTTGTTAAGGAGTTCAGATATTTCGAGAATGTTTTATAGTAAAGGGAATTACTTAGATTTGTCATCCTACATTAAGTTGAGCATCTATTATGATAAACAATTTAATTAAGATATGACAAGAAGTTTAACTTGACGGTCTGTAAGAATATCAAGGTTATGTGGGATTTAGCAGAATAAAAGATAGGTTAGAAATAAAAAGTCAATTAATAGGTATTATTTTTTAATGTTTTGACATCGATTATATTCTTTTATTTATATGAGTGTTTATTTTTTGGATTAATCTTAAATTTTTTTTATTTTTACAATTCAAATTGATAAGTTTAAATAATATTTTTGTATAAGATTAGATATAATAATCAATAAAAAGTATTAATTTAAGGATAAAAGAATTGGGGAGAGTAAAAGAAATGAAATTGGATAGAAAGTCGAGTTCAGAGAAGGTAAGATGCCTATTTAGAGAATTTCAAGAAGAGATATCAGGTCCAGGAGATTTTAAAAGGTTTAATAAGATATTAAAGAGAAATTTTTCAAAAAAAGAGATAAGGAAGAAAGGAAGATGTTATATAAAAAAAATATTTTTTAAGGTATTTGAAATAGCGATAGAGAGAGATAGTACATTTAGGAGTGCAAGGTTAGTTTTAGATATGTTTTTAGCCAGGATCAAGCGGGATTGCGGAGTAAAAGTATATATAAGATTGAGAAAGCAGATGAATAAGACATTTCCGAGATTTTTTAAAAATATAATATTTGAGAAACATAAAATTTACAAAGATATTCCGATATTTAAGATATTAGAACAATTTCAAGAAGTTTTTGGAGATATTTTTGTTGTGCCAAGAGCTAATGAAATTAGAAACGCAATCCAAAATGAATGTAAAAAAAGAGGGTTAATGAGGATATTTAATAAAGAAGAATTAATGGAACAATTGGATAAGAGCGATAAATTAATAATTTTAATGGATTCATGTTTTATTTTAAGTTCATTCGGGGAAAATAAAGAAGAATTAATGGAATATATGAAGGAAAGTGGGGACAAAATGGTATTTTTAATCACGGCAGAGATTTTTGATGAGATAACATTTCATATTGAAATTCTCGATAGGACTTTTTTAAAATTTATGAGATTTGTTTTAATATGTGATGTAAATAAAGAGCAAATTTTGAATTTGAGAAGAAAAGTTTTAGGTTGCAAGAAATTAAGGAAAGTATATTATAAGCACAATAAAAAAGAATTTATGAATGAGCTGTCGCTTGTTGTATTGGGTAATGATTTAAAGGGATTTTCATATGTAGTAGTTACACATGATTATAGTTTGTTAGAGGTCTTTAATTATTTTGGTATTTCCTGTTCATACCAAATGGGAGGAATTGCAGATAAGAAATTGATTACAAATTAATAAAAATAAATAGTAAATATAAATTAAAATATTTTTAAAGTTAATTTATAATTTTAGAAGGTTGGGAGGGTATAATAGAGATTTTATCAAATTTTTGTATCAATTTCAATATTAAGGGGTTAGAAATTTGTCCTTAAATTTCAAATTTATTTGAATTTGGGTATTGGAGTAATTATTTCATGAGATTAGATTTTCAATTACGAATAATATTAGAGATATTAGAGATATTAAAGAAAATAGAAATAATAAAAGAGTGGAAAAATTATATAGATTTAACAGAAATAGAGAGTTCCCGTTAATTATTAAAATTTTAAAATGGATTAGAAACGAGTGATCAAAAATTTCAGATATTATTTAAAAATTTAGTAGATAAATAATAGTCGAAATAATAAGCGATATTATGAAGTTTTAAGAAATTAGTGTAAGAAATTTGCAAGATGGAGTAAAAAGAAAAAAGATACAGAAAGGACAATTATAGTAGTTGCGACAGTAATATCAATAGTTATTGGAGCTTTAGTAGTAAGTAGTATTTATTATTATAGCGATAATACGAAATATTTCTATGAAAATGATTTACCAGCGGAAGAGATGCCAATACTTGCATTATCAATTCAAGGTTCAAGTGATATAACCCCACAGAGACTGAAAATTGCGAATAATGAATATGATTATATTGTGACCACATTACTTAGTACTGAAGTTAGAGATTCTGTTATTGAACCCAAGCTGCTTTTATATCATTCAATACAGGGTGTTTGGGAGGGACAAACAACGTTTAATTGGACTTTTATCAATAAAAATGAAAATATGTTTATGCACGATAATAATGACCGGATATTAACAATTTATAACAATTATTTAATGAACGTATCATTTTGTAAAGCCATCAAATTTGGATGCTTTAAATCATTGGGTAAATTATTATGCCAATACATCAGCGGGGCAGGTAATTCAATATAATTACGATGGGCTTTTTATGGACTGTGCAGCACATTGTTTGAGCACATGGGTAACTAATGGAATAATCCCAAATGGTTATAATCATTCAGATTGGTTTAATGGCGTATATAATGCAATAAATTATACCAAGTCCTTATTGAAGGACAAAATTTTAATTTATAATGGAATACACAGTGATTGTGAGGAAAAATACGATTCGAAGGCAAGATATCTAAAAATAGTAATAATAGAGATACACAAGTATAAAAAAATAAATTTTTATATGAAATTTTTTAAAAAATATATGATGAAAAGAAATGGTAATTAAAATTGGAGACATTAATATTTGGATTAGCAGATATTACTCAGGCGATATGACAGCATATATATTTACGATTATTATTTTAGTTGTTTTAGGAATAATCGTTCAACATAAATTAAAAGACAGCAGTTTCAATAAAATTTTAGTATTTTCTTCATTTTGTTGGTTTATTATAGAATTTATTTTACAAGATACAGGTACGAGAACTTGGTATACGCCACCTACTATATTTAATATCCCAATCTATTTCCCTTTAACAGCAATTCTTCAAGGCCCAGTAGAAGGCGGAATACCGACATCTCTTGGATATTTGTGTGCAAAATTTGGATATAAAAAACAGTATTATTGGTTTATATTTTGTTTGGGTTTGTCTATTTTTTTCAGTTTTGTCTTTATATTTGGTATTGGTTTTTCATCTTTTTCTCAAATGACCGTTAATCATAGAGTCTTAAATATCTGGAGTATTGCATTTATTATTAGCACAACTACTATTGCACTATTAATTTCTTTAAAATTATTCAAAAATCGTAAGTTTTCTTTTATTGTATTCTTTTTTACTGCATTTATGGGTATTATGATCAATTTAATCATGTATTTTTCAGGATTAAGAAATATTGAATATGCAATTCCATTTGATTTGGGTACAACTTCAACTACCTTTTTTTCGTATCCTTTAGGAATTGCTTTATTAGCCCTACTTTATGATGGAATTTTTGAATTTGGTGGTATTTATTTATTTATTTATATTATATGAGCAAAAATTTTTAAAATAAAGGAAATATAGAATAAAAAATTAAAAATATTTTCTACTTTCTAAAATCAATCTTGGATAATTTTTGTATTACGCCCGAGTCCGACCGAAATAATATATGATGGATCAATTTTTTGAGGGATAAAATTATGGTCAATCCTAAGATAATATCCTTTAAAAGCATCATGCTCGTCAATACCTAAATCTTCTAAATGTATTTTATGCCCACTAGTCTTGAAATGATAAGTACCATTTTCTTTAAAATTTTTGATTAAATCGCGTGATGAAATCAAGCTTTGGATAGGAAATTCGATACCACTTTCCCATTGTTTAATGAAAGCCGATTCATAGACCTCAGGCATATCATTTTTTAGCCAATTTAAGATTATATCTTCAATATGATTTATAAATAATTTATTACCAGTCCAAGCCCCCCAGCGTTTTGCAAATTTCCGACGACCTGCATTTATAAGGGCATTAATAAGAGGTGGCCAAGGTATAAAATTAAACCAATAATCGTTGAGATTATAAAATTTTTTGAATGCAGTGGCAAATCCATCCCACATCTGACAATAAGCGGCATAATTGGATAGTTCCAAGATTGCATTTATGGCACCCGAGATATAAATATTTGCTATGTGATATGTCGAATTGCGCCAGTTTGGAGTCCGTTCATTCCGAATGTCTTTTAAAATAGACATCATATAATGCGCACTTTGAGTTAAATTTTTTGATTTTTTAGGGATATCTTTAAGTTTATAACCGAGTTTTAAATGCCTACGTTCAAGTAATTCATCGTATGAATTTACAAACCACCAATTGACAGGAATTCCATCCTCAAGATGACAATTTAGGATAAAAATAGTTTCAAGGCTTTCGTCATCAATAATAACAAAAGTACAATCAACAGAATCTCCAAATAAAAGTCTCATCGTCCCTTGTTGAGTATCAGACCGAATTGCAACAATTGGTGGAAACAAAGTATAGGTTAGCACTCGCCACGGTTTTTTAATCTTGCCGTCAATAACATCTTTTGCAGTCAGGATAGCCTCATTAAGTCTGTTCTTAAGTAATTTATAGACTATTTCGGAACCAATTAAAGTACTCTTTTGTTTATTCCAGTAATTTATACCATATTCTTGAAAAAGCTTCCAGAAAGTCCTGCCAAGCGGCCAAAATGGCTTTGTCCTTATGGAATCAGGTATATCGCCATATGTAAAGACCATAAATTGGATTTCGAGAATTTTTATTTAATTTTTTTTATTCAAAAGTTTTCAATTTCAATAGGTAAACTCAAAAATTTTATTAAGATTTTCCATAGAAATTTTTTAAGATTATTGAGAAAGAAATAAAATTTGATAATCTATAAAATAAATTGTTATTTATTGTCTAATAACATTCATAATAATGCCACCTTTAAAGATACCTGAACCGCTAATTTAATTAAACAATATTTTTATCTATTATCCCTAAAATTATTGCCAATGCCTTATTTGTTATAACTCTAATTTCCTTATCTAATTTTTTAATATCGGCTAATACTTAATTTATCAATGTAATAATGTATAAAAAACATAAAAAATTTTTAAGTAATGATGTAAACTAATATTTTTAGTTTTTATTTAAAAGGATAAACTATGAAATTTTAATTAAGGTAATTAATAATGTGTGAATTATTAGGTATGTCTTTTAACACACCCGTAAACCCAGATATATCATTTAAAGCATTCCGAAAAAGAGGAGCTAATAACCCAGATGGGTGGGGACTTGCATTTTATCCAGATAAAAGTGCTCGAATTTTTAAAGAACCGATTATAGCAACTGAAAGTCTTTTATCAGATTTTATCAAAAAATACCATGAAATAAAATCAAGAATAATAATAGGCCATGTTAGGTTGACAAGCGTAGGGACTGTTTGTTATGAGAATACCCACCCGTTTTCAAGAGAATTAAATGGTAGAGAATTCGTTTTTGCACATAATGGGACAATATTCAACTGGAATAGATTAGAATTAGGCAGATTTAAACCAATTGGAGAAACAGACTCAGAACATATCTTTTGCTACCTTTTATCTAAGATTGAAGAAAAAAAAATTAAAGAGTGGAACAGAGAAAATTTTGAATGGCTAAATAAAATGCTGTTGGAAATTAATAGTTATGGCTCATTTAATTGTATCTTCTCAGAAGGCAAATTTTTATTTTGTTATCATGATTTAAATGGGTTCAAAGAACTGAAATTTGTAAAACGAGAATCTCCTTATCCAACAATTAAATTATATGACGAAGACTACGAAATAAATTTGGCAGAAAATAAATCAATAGGTCAATATGGATATATAATAGCCTCAAAAAATTTAACAAATGAAATTTGGATTGATTTTAAACCAGGTGAACTCATTATTTTTAAAAATGGACAGATCGTTTATTCAAATCAACATGACATTTCTAAATTTCAAAAGTCGTCCCTGACAGACCTTGAAAAGGAAATATTAGAATTTATTAGAAAGAGTCAGCATAAGGTAAAATTAAAAATATTGATTGAAAATTTAGGGTGGCAAGAGGAAGAGATTAAGTTTTCAATAAATTATTTGATTTGTAATAATTATATATGCCAAGACAGTCGCGATAATGTAAAATGGTATCATGAAGATGCAACATTTTATACTAATCCAGAAAAACGGCCAGAAATTGACGAATTAATTAATAATGAAAATTGAACAAATTAGAAACACTAATTTTTTAGTTGTTTTTTAATTTTAACTAAAAACAGGAAAAATTTAGATGAATCTTTTTTATTTAATTATTTAACATGAAATATATTATCTATTTTGCATTATTAAATAATTAGTGTAAATATTCTAGTTAAGATAAGTTAAAACGCTTCATTAAGATAGATTTTACAGTTTTATAGTCTTTAGAAAATGTTTTTAAAATAGACCACCAGCAAAATATTCCAGGGATCATAAAGAGCATTCCAATAGTCATTGCAATTGATAAATTTTGCCCAGTTATCTCAAAGAATATCCCAACGAGTAATGGACCTAAAGAGCCACCAAGTTCTTCAACAAATCTGTTAATTGCAAAGACAGAGCCACGGGTCTCAGGAAGGTTGATTTTATTGATAATAGGAGGCTGGTTAGAGTCGTAAATTGCTGATAAGAAAATACCAATTGAAAATAGACAAATAAAAATCATTAAACTGGAATTAGTAAACGCTAATTGTAAGGAATCGGTAGAAATAATTGGACTAATCGGTATCCAAAAAATAAATATAAAAAATGGAGTCGTTATAGTGAATTCAAGCGCAATTAGTAATATTCTTGCTTTTATATATTTTCTTTCAAGAAAATCTCCAATTCTACTCCAAAAATAATTACCTATTAATTGAGAAGGAAAAATAAAAATTAGCATTAAAATACTGATTATTATAGGAGTTAAATGTGAAGGGCTCTCTATTAAAAATGGGTATAAATAAGTGGTTATTATTGATATCCCCAAAATAGAAAAAATACCTTCAACAAAAATCAAAATATTAGTCTTATTTTTCAAGATACCTATAAACGAATCCCAATTTATTTTATAACTATATGTTGAGCGATTTTCGTTATTAACATTTCCTGACTCATTATTTCCTAATTTAAATTGGCTTCCTTTGAAAATATATAAAAATAATAAAATTGAAATCAAAAATGAAGCTATCAAAAATGGATATTTCCAATATGGGGAAAAAAAACTACCAGCTAAAATTCCAAATAGAAAACCAATAGCCACAAAATTCGAAGTCCAACCATAAGTCTTTCCAGATTCTTGACTTGAAACTGCATCACCAATTATAGCTTGTGCTACCGGTATAAATCCCCCTGATCCAATTCCTAAAAATAATTCTCCAATTAACAGAAAATAAAAATTAATAGAAATCGTTAATAGAATAAGTCCAATATCCCAAAAAAATAATGAAATAATTAATGCTTTTTTTCGGGTTATTCTATCGGCTAATGTCCCAAATATTAAACAAGCAACTGATGAACCACCCATCTGGAATGTGATTAATAAACTAATTTCGAATGCATGGAATATACCAACTCCAAAATAATAATTAGAAATTATTGTTAGATTGGGTAAAATTATTGTTCTAGAAAATTCTTTGATAAAAAATCCAAAAATAATAAGCCAAATCGTAAATTTTTTTTCTACCAACATTAATTTACCTACTTAATTCAAGAATTGAAATTATTCTAATAAAAATTTTTATAATTTGATTTTAATTCCATCTGATAAATTCTCGTGCTATCTTCCTTTGATTATATTAAAGCCCAAATAATTAAATACCAAACGAAATTTACATTATTTAACAAATACTAATAATCTTTTTTACCTTATTGATAAAAATTATATCAGAAATATTCCATTAATAATTAGTCTGATTCCAATATAAATATAGACAATAGCTAATAGAATTTTAAATTTCTTGGGTGATATTTTTCTTGTTAATATAGACCCAAACTGGGCAAAAATTATACTTGATATTCCTATTCCTAGAAATGCCAATAAATTAAACCATCCAACCGAAAATATTGGATATTGAGATGCATTAATTATTGAATCATTATACCCTAAAATAAGAAAAGAAATAAAACCAATAGACGAGCCTACAACCATAGTAGCCAAAGACATTGTAACAGCAGTTTGAATTGGAATTTCTAAAAGTGTATTAAGAACTGAGAGATAAATTATACCGCCACCAATACCAATAAAATGCGCCAGAAAACCAGACGAAAATCCAGATGTATAACTTTTAATTTTATGTAGTTCTGGTAGCGAATTAATAGGTTTGGGTTTAGTGGATACATAATTATAAGCCCCAATTATACAATAAATACCATATAATGTCTTCAAAATTAACCCGGCTTGAGCCCGAAAATTTGAAAATAATATAAAAGCAAAAATTGCACCCGTTAAACTTCCAAGTCCAACAGGTATCGCAAAATTTAAATAATGAATATACGGGAATTTTAAATCATTCTTTTTTGTTTCTTTAATGTGTTTATAAACACCACTTAATGCAGTAGGTACTACAATCGCCATATTTGTCCCAAAAGCAACAAACGGAGATATCTGGGGAGAAGCACCCATAAAAGTCTCAAAACAAAACATCATTACAGGCGCCATTATAAAAGACCCACCAACACCAAAAAAAGAACTTGTCAACCCAACTGCTATCCCAGTAATAACCATTATTCCTAAAATAATAAAAATATTCTCGAATACCAATTTATTAACCATTACTTAATTCTATTATTTTATTTGATTTATTCAAGTGTATCTGAATTCTACAACTTGTGATTCTTTTATAATTTTTATGCAAATTTTTGATATTGATTTAATCTACAAATTAAAATTAAAAAAGAATTAGACATTAAATCTAAAAGTTTTTGAATTATAATTTTAATGAACTACATTAATACATTTATTTTCTTATTGATTTTATCAAAAATCTATCAAATTATAACAACTATCTTACCCAACTTTTATATAATAAGTCTATTTCTCTAAAATCCAAAAATCGTTTTAAAATAAGATATTGAGAAAGTTTAGGTTATTCGGAACTGTTGAATGAATCTAAACTTTTATATATTTAATAAATTTATTTTTTTCCACAAAAATTTGAAAAATATAAACTAATTAATATGTAAAAAATCCCAAATCAAATTCTATATATATCGATATTAAAGTTTTTTTAAAAGATATCTATTATAGAGTTGAGGAGGCGAGTTAATAAATGAATAATATTTTAAAAAAGAAATATTTTAAAAAAGAAAAAGGTACAAATGTTTTTCACGATTTTTTTATTTATTTTTATCATAAATAGTCTAATATTTATAGCATTAAACATTTCTACATTTAGAGAGTTAAAGACGTCCACAAAAGTAAACATAAACTCCATGACAAGTCAGTCTGTAGTATATAATGTTATCTGGGGCGGAACTGGATATGATGATGGAATTGATATTGAAGTATTTAATGATACATATATTTATGTCGTAGGATCAATAGAGTATGGAGCAGGTTTGAAGGACATTCTACTTATTAAGTATTATAAAAATGGGACTAAAATATGGAATACCACTTGGGGTGGAATATACGAGGACGTGGGCGATAGTATTATGTTTGACCCTATGGGAAATATCTATGTTTCAGGATATACTAATAGTTACGGCGCTGGCGATTTTGATTTCGCTCTTGTCAAATTTTATCCTAATGGAACTAAAGCTTGGAATACTACTTGGGGCGGTGCCCTTGAAGATAGGGGACTCGATATTACCTATGAGAGCAATGGTTATATTTATTATATTGGACTAACAAAAAGTTTTGGAGCAGGTAATTCAGATATAGCTTTAGTAGTATTTGATTTAAATGGTACTAGATTAGGAAATCTAACGTGGGGTGGACCAAATGATGATTATGGATATAAAATATTATTAGATAGTAATGGATCTATATACATGATCGGGACAACGTATAGCCAGGGTGCTGGTCTTGCAGATTATTTGCTGATCAAGCTTGATTCTTCAGGAACGGAATTATGGAATATCACTTGGGGTGGAATATATCGAGATTATGGAATTAGCGGGATATTAGATACTATGGGAAATATTTATATTATAGGCTATACTTTCAGTTATGGGGCAGGAAATACAGATTTCGGACTTGTTAAGTTTTATCCAAATGGGACTAAGGCTTGGAATACCACTTGGGGCGGAAAATTCCACGAAGTTGGATTTGACATAGTCTTAGACGAGAATGGAAATATTATTACTACAGGTTATACAAATAGCTCGGGTGCAGGTGATAAAGATGTTTCAATTGTTAAATTTAAATCAGATGGAGATTTAATCTTGAA
>Ga0164318_10000889_pt1 | contig 24881 bp, 30 predicted proteins | sample GuaBasSedimGuay9_FD_113734 | JGI IMG/M metagenome (GOLD analysis project Ga0164318, IMG submission 113734) | Subseafloor sediment microbial communities from Guaymas Basin, Gulf of California, Mexico - Guay9, Core 4571-4, 0-3 cm | ecosystem: Environmental > Aquatic > Marine > Hydrothermal vents...
AGCAAGAGAAAAATGGCTTGAGGCATTACATCGAGGAGATATTGTTGCAGCAAGAAAATATGCCCAAGCAGCCATAGAAATTAATGAAATGGTAATACTTGAAAGCAAAGAATTGCTAGATGCTATGGGCGTACCTTATGTACAAGCACCATCTGAAGGAGAGGCACAAGCTGCATATATGGTAAGAAAAAATGACGTTTGGGCGTCGGCAAGTCAAGATTATGATTCATTACTTTTTGGATCCCTAAGACTTGTTAGGAATTTAACTCTAAGGAAGAAAAGAAAAGTTGCTGGTAAAGAGGAATTAAAGGAAGTAGATTTAGAATTATTAATACTCGATGATATTCTAAAGAACTTGGGAATTACACGAGAACAGTTAGTAGACATTGCAATTCTAATAGGAACAGACTATAACGAGGGAATAAAAGGTATTGGGCCGAAAAAGGCCTATAATCTAATTAAAAAGTATAGTTCTTTAGAGAGAATAGCTAAATTAAGAATAATCGAGATAGGTGACATTCCCGTAGATGAGATAAGAAAAATCTTCTTGAACCCAGAAGTTACAGATGATTATAAAATAGACTGGAAAGCACCAAATCCAGAGAAGATAAAGGAAATATTAGTTGAAAGACATGACTTTTCAACAAGTAGGGTTGAAAAAGGTATTGAAAGGTTGCAGACTGCTTATGAAAAAACTAAACAAGCAAGCCTAGAAAGCTGGTTTGGTTAGCGACAAACTTGTTATCTAATATGGCTATAAATTTTGCGTTATCTAGCTATTCCTATTTCATATATTTTAATTTAATGTTCCCAAGCATATTTTAAATATAAATATTGTTGCTATCTGATCTTTCTCTTTCTATAAGTTTTTGCTGTTGATCAATTATTGCTTGAATCTCTCTTTCTATTTCTTTAGCATCTTCTAACAATTGTTTTGTATCTAAAGTTATGTTATATATTTTTGATAAAGCGGATATCGCAACTGCTGCAGCTCGTGGATCAGGACGCCCTCTCTCCGCATAAGCTAGGAGGGCATATGCTGGAAAATTATAAATTTCAAAGTAACTTAAAATTAGTGCAAGAGGACCGTATATACCTAAATTTTCATCTAGAAAGTTATAATTAAGTTTTTTAGCTCTTTCTATTGCAGAAGACGTGCTAACGATTTTTAGATCGTCATCATCTTTAAATTCATTATCCAGACCGCCAATTAAAATGGCTTCTTTAAATTGATTTTTTATTACCCACTTAGCTAATCCATATGTTATTAAATTCCATTCCATTTTCTGCAATGGAACACGCTCTATAAAAATTATAAATGAATCCAATTGATAGAGCTCATATGGCGTTAAGATCCCTTGCTTCCCCATATAAGCAGAGGGTGACATGAACTTCGTTTCCACAAAACCTATCCTTTTTGCATTACAGAAATCAACTAGATGCTTTGTAGCAATGTATCCAACTTGCCCTATATGACTACGAAAACCAGTAATGAAAATTTTATTTTTAAAATCAACTTTTTCGATGAGCCTAATTTTCATTTTTGACAAAGACTTCACCTCAGTTAGATAAATTTACATTTTTGATAGAATTAAAATTCTGGCTTTTAAATTTTCTTAGGATTTCAGTACTTCTGCATTATTTTCGAAATGAATACGCTCCTAGACACCAGGATTCGCTTGGTCCTTATAAAATTCGGAATCTCCAATAAAAAATAATTTTTCGCAGCCAATACGGATTCCCACCTATGGTGCGGAAGTACTGAATTTTAATTTTATTAGAAAAGAAAACTTACAATGTGTGTTATTAATTCATATACGCCAAGGAAAGCTAATCCTAGAAAAATAGCAATAGGCAGACCTGGTAACATTTTCTCTCGCTGAAGAAAATAAAATGTTAACATACTTCCTATTAATACCCCTAAAAGTGAGGCAAATGCTTCTATCAAACCAAAGTATACAGTTATATGAGAAACTAATAGTGTGTAGAAAACGAGATCTCCTAGTCCTAACTGCCAATTACTGGCTGTATATCCAAGAAAAGGCAATTCTTCTTCACCCTCTTTTGAATCAATAATATTAATAATTGTTTTTATAGGGCCTTTTTTAACAGCAAAGATATCATATAATGACATACCGATTAATATTGCAATAACGGACCATGTTGGGATATTAAATCCTAAAAAGAAACCAAGGATGCTCCCTAAAAAGATCATTATAATATTTCGGATTTCTAGGGGGATTTTGGAGGATACTGCACTTAATGAAATTATAGTACTCAATATTAAGGAAGAAAATAAGTATATAACTTCTAACAATTCATTCTCTGGAAATATACTCACAAATAAGTAAAGTGTTATTATAAATGAAGAGAAAAAGAATGCGCCACCCATTAGCAATTTGAAGAACAAAAATTTATTCTTTCTTAAAAGGTAAACTATTAGATATGCCGTCAATAGACTGATCAATACATAGAAGATAGCATTAAGTCCTGATGCTACAATTCCTTGCTCTTTTTCAGAAAATGGAACAGCTTCAAGTGGGCTTTGTCTAAATTTTATATAATATGCGAAAATTAATCCAAGAAAAGATGAAATAGTAATGGGAACTATTGGTTCAAAAATATTAATTTTCGTGATGGAATTATTAGACAACCTAGGGCCTCCTTATACTTAATATTACATTGCATTTTCGTGAACTAATAAATTCTTTATTTCATATAAATTAAGAAAAAGACAATTAAAACTTGCGTGTTGATGAAAATAATTGATATGAAACAATGACTATTATATGGAAAAAATCAAAAAATAATTTTAGATTTATCAGATATATACGATTTTAATATCTAAGGCTTTTAAGAGTTCCTCTGCAGTTTTAGGGTCTGTTTTTAACGTATATAGATACTTTCTAGTTCTAAGCTTTAATTTAACAACATCTCCACTTCTTTTTACTCTACATTCCAATGCTCGTTTAGCTAATTCAAGAAATTCCTTTGTATCAAATATCTCCTTCGGCATATGTATCACAACTTCCATGATATTATATGGGCGGGCCCGGACTTGAACCGGGGACCTCCGCCGTGTTTGCCCACCTAACCCAATAGGGTCAGATTGAGGGCGGCGTCATGCCAGGCTAGACCACCCGCCCACTAATGACTACCTCTCTTCTTTAATCTAAGGCGGGTACTCTTACAACGTCGACATTTTTTAGCGGAAATAGGGTTTCGAGCATAACACTTTCGACAAATTTTATAATTTAGTAAATGATACAGTGCAAGTTCTCGTTTATACTGGTCTGTAACTGGCATTATTATCACCACTCTATTAAGTAAAAGTATGCCAAGAAAAATTTTACATAACATATTAAAAATCTTACGATTTTGAGTAAAGCTTTTAGATTTAATTTTTTAAAGCATCTTGATATATATTAAAAATAATAATTCAAGTAGTAATAGTAAGTTCTAATAGTATCCAACTCCGAGTTGTTTTAAATGGCATCCTCCCGATGTTTACTTTTTAATATGATTAAAATGAATAGATTATGAAAATTGGTTGTGGTTTAGATGAAGAAATTAAAGAAAAGAAGAGCCGCTATACCTTTAACCATTTCACAAATCTTACAAGCAGAGTATCGCACAGGGGATAAGGAAAGTTATTTGATACTACCTAATAAGAAAATTGTTTATAAACTACGTATTGTTGGAACAGTTATAAATAAGAGCTTTTATCCAGGTAGCGATAATAAAAAAGATTTTGCCTTCCTAGATGTTGAAGATTTAAGTGGAACTATTAGAGTTAAACTTTGGGGTACATTGGCTATTAAGGTAAATGACAACATAGATGTAGGAGACGTTGTAATGGTAATAGGGAAGCCAAAAAAAATAACTGATAAGGATCAGTTATTCATTTCTGCAGAAATTATAAGGAAACTGTCTAATATAATTTGGGAGGTTTATAATGAAATTGAGTCCTATGAAAAGTTAAATATTAAATTTCATCAGAAAATCACTACTGAGGTTACAGAATCTTCGGAGGATTTATACCTTGTTATGCAGAAAATTATAGATATTATTAAAGAACATGATATTAATAAACCAGTATCTCTTGATCTTATAAAAAGAATATTAAGGAATACATCAGAAAAAGTAATTTTGGAAGCAATAAATTCATTAATAGAAAGTGGTGAGATATACGAGATATCAGATAACGAATATAAAATTGTTGAGGGTTGACTGATGGCAAAAGATAAAGTGGATTTGTATGACTATATGAGCCTTTTAAAAAGAGCTAGAAGTATGATCCCACCAAAAGTATTAGAAAAAAGAAGATTCGAAATTCCAAAAGCAAGTGTGGCTATTCAAGGTAATAAGACAATTATTATAAATTTTAAATCTATATGTGATGCATTTAATAGAGAGCCACGGCATGTTTTAAAATATTTATTAAGAGAACTAGCAACCGCAGGGATTATTGAAGAGGGACGAGTAATATTCCAAGGTAAGTTCAGTGGAACTGCTATAAACAATCTTATTAAAAGATATGCTGAGATATACGTGATGTGTCCTATCTGTCATAAACCAGATACGAAGATTGTTAAAGAAGGTAAATTCTCGTTTCTTGTATGTGAAGCTTGTGGAGCTAAAACTCCTGTAAAAACACTTTAATTTGTAATTATTCATACATAGTTTTTATATAGTGTAGAACAAAAATTATCGATAAGTGCATTTTAAATTATTACTCACAAAGTTATGGTGTGGTTATGGTGCCCCAAGTCTATCTTAAGGTTATGTATCATGGAAATGAAGTAGTTGTAGCAGTTTGTGATAAGGAAATTCTTGGTAAAACCTTTAAAGAGGGTGAACTTAAAATCCATGTTAGTGAAAAATTCTATAAGGGAGATTTAGTCGAAATTGAGGATGCAATAAATGCTATAGAAAGGGCTACTATCGCTAATTTAGTAGGAGAAAAAATTGTTGCGAGAGCTGTTAAAGAAGGGTTATTGCATAAAGATAGTGTGATTTATATTCAAGGAATCCCGCATGTACAAATAGTAAAAATAATGTTTTAGAGGAAATAAGAGCATGCCACAAATCTTTTGTCCAATATGCGGAAAAAAAGTAATAAGCCCCAACCAACTTATCAATGGTGTATGCGCAAACTGTTTCTTAAATAAGATAAAGTTATTTGTAGAGCCTAATGCTATAAAATTTTGTAATTATTGTGGTGCTGTTTTTCTGTCTGGAAAATGGGTTCGAAAATATGATTCATTTGATAAGTTAGTTTCGAATTACATTATTTCATTTTATAAGAAACATTTATCCAAATTGGAATTAGATGCCGAAGTAAATATAGTTCCGCATGGATTAAAGCGGGTATCCAAAGCAAAATTCGCATATATTGCCACATTAGAAATCTTTAATTTTAAAAATCCTGCTTTGGCTAAGATGAAACAAGTATCTGAAATTAAACTACCCATTGAACTTACTACATGTGATAGATGTCAAAAAATCTTTACTGGTCAGTTTGAAGCCATTTTACAAGTAAGAAAATTCGGTGAACCTCTATCTCCAAATGATATAATGATTATTAAGGATGAAGTAAATAAAGTAATTAGATACAAATTTTCTGATCCCTCGGCATTTATCTCCGATATAAAAGAAAAGAAAACATTTATTGAGTTTAAAGTTGGATCCAACTCTATCGCAAAAGCTATAGCAAATCATTTTAAAAGGTTTTTTAACGCGAAAATAGTATTTACCGCTAAATTAGTAAGTCTAAAAGAAGGAAAGCGAATTTACCGAGTTACTGCCAAAATAGATTTACCTATTTTTTCTAAGAGAGACGTGGTTATAGTTGATGACAAATATATTGGTTTAGTGCATTCAATAACGAATAAATACATTTTGATAAAGGACTTGATCGAAAAACGAACAATAAAAGTCTATGTGAATGAGTTATATAGGGTGAGAAGAGTTAATAACGATGAAATTCAAAGATATCAAGTTATATCTATTTCTCCCAAAATTGTTCAGATTATGGATTTAGAGTCTTATGATATCTATGAAATTGATAACAGCAATATATTTGCTAATATAAAAGTCGGTGATGTAGTAAAAGGCATAATTTTTAATAATCGTATTGTTATTTTACCATAATACAAATACAAATTGGGTGATTTACATGTCAGATGAAGAAGATATTAATAAATTATTTGAGGTTATGGGTGAAACTCAAAGAAAAATAAGACTACCGGGAGAAGGCGAAGTCCTTGGTATTGTAATTCAAATGCTAGGCTATGATAGAGCAAGAGTTAGATGCACAGATGGAAAAGTCAGACTATGTAGAATTCCAGGGAAGATGAAAAAGCGCATATGGATAAGAGAAGGAGACGCTGTCCTTATAGCTCCATGGGATTTCCAGGATGATAGAGGGGATATTATTTGGAGATACAGTAAAAATGAAGCAAGATGGCTTGAAGAGAACGGATATCTGCAGGTTGAGGAATTTTGAAAGATAATTTTATTAAATCCAAAAAATTGAGGATTTTAGAGGAAAAATTGAATCATTTAAGACAAAAATTTAGAGATAAGAATGATTTTAAAACAGTTGAAGCTGTCTTTGACTCTAAAACCCTTCTAGCGCTTTATAAATTATTTAATGATGGATATTTAGACATTCTAAATGGTGTGATTTCTACTGGCAAGGAAGCTAATGTTTATTGGGGTGTAACTCCAGAGGGACAAGATGTTGCCGTTAAGATTTATAGAATTTCAACTCTTGATTTTAAGAATTTCTTAAAGTATATAGAGGGTGATCCTCGTTTTTTATCCATAGGGAAGAAAATTCACACGAGAATTTATGTATGGGCACAAAAAGAATTTAAAAACCTAACAATAGCTAAGAAAGTAGGTGCTCATGTACCAACCCCTGTAACAGTTTATAAGAATATTCTTATTATGGAATTTATAGGAGAAAATGGTCTTCCAGCTCCACTTTTAAAAGATTATCTTCCTAAAAACCCTGAAAAAATATTAGAAATAGTTTTATCTGATATTGAAAAATTATATGTGAAAGGACATTTAGTACATGCAGATTTAAGTGAGTATAACATCTTAGTTCATAAAGAAATTCCATATATCATAGACATCGCACAAGGTGTTAACATACAGCATCCTAATGCATTAAATTTCTTAGTCAGGGACATAAGGAACATCCTGAGATTCTTCAGAGAAGAGGCAGGTATAGATGTCCCTGATATAGCAGACGTCTTTATGAAAATAACGGGGTTGAATCTATATGAATTTCCCGACCTATGTGAAGATACCTAAAGCTAGAATAGGAGTCTTAATAGGTAAGAAGGGAAGAGTAAAGAGGGAAATAGAGCGTCTAACACAAACAAAATTAGAAGTAAATAGTGAGGACGGCCAAGTAAAAATAACTTTAAGAGAAGATGCTATAGATCCTCTAGGGCTATTAAAAGCAAAAGCAATCGTACAGGCTATCGGTAGAGGATTTAATCCTGAGAAGGCCATGAGGCTAATTGAAGATGATACAGTTATGGAAATAATTAATATTGAGGATTTTGCATCAACAAAAAACAGTCTAATAAGGCTAAAGGGACGAATTATTGGTGAAAATGGCAGAGCCAGAAGAATTATTGAGGAGGCAACAGGAGCGGATATATCAATATATGGTCATACAGTAGCTATTATTGGTACTGTAGATGAAGTTTATGCTGCTAAACAAGCAATTTTAATGCTTTTAAAAGGAGCTCAACATGGAACGGTATATAAATTTCTAAGACGGTATAAATATAACTTGCGAAAAAGAGAGCTAGAGCGTTTAAGCAGACGCGAAACACTCTAATTTCTGTTTATTAATGTTGTTGTAATGTATTATATAAGTGTAAAACTTCTAAATAAAAATTTAAGAACTCTAGGAACATAATCATATCTCTTAATAATTCTTAAGAAGGTTAAGAGCTGAAAATCCATATCACCTTCCTCAGAGATTATTTCGTCTAATTTTGCTTTCTTAATTTCCTTGAAGAGCGCCGAATATTGGCGGTTACTTAATTTATTAAGCCAATTTCTTAAAAGTTTCATAAAGGAAAGCTCTCTGCCAAAATATTTTTTCCATAACTTTTCATACAAGGAAAGCCTACTTTTAGAAAAATCATTATTCAAGTATGCATCAGCAGCTATTTTTCCAGCTATTCTAGCGCCAATACCTCCAAGAATTACGCCTCCACCTGTTGTTGGCTTTACATGTCCAGCAGCATCGCCCACAATTATTAAACCATTATCAAATGTTCTTGATATGGCCCCACTAATTACAACACTACCACCGTATTCCTTGCATATATGTAATTTTTTGTATCTATCTTTCATCTTAGGGGTCTTTAATAAGGCTAAGAGATTCTTCTTCGGACTTCCAGATCTTGTAGCTAACCCAATTCTTGCTATATTTTCTTTTAATGGAATTACCCAAGCAAAAAAGCCATCTGCAAAACGTCTATCAAAATGTAACTCTACAAACTCTTCTTCAACACTAAATTTTTTAACTTCTACTTGATATGCAGGCAATACATCAACTTTTTCAGATACTCCAAATTTTTTCCTTACTGTTCCACTCCATCCTTCTGCATCGATTACAAGTGGATATTTTTTATTAAGATGCTTTTTATTCCTTTTATCATAAACGTTAAGTAATACCTCTTTATCCTCTGTAACGTAATGAGCCGCAATAACACGATAATTATATTTAATGAAATAACCTCTTTTTTCAATAATATCAGCTAGGTGTTTATCAAACCTATATCTATCTATTACCACAGCTTGATAGTTTTTTGAACAAACTCTAAAATTCAATCCATTAGGAGAGAAAAAAATAGCGCCTTTGACTTTATTTTGTATGAACTTTGAAGCAGATTTTCCTGAAATATCAATCCCCAACTTTTTAAATCCATTAATACTAATTAATCCAGCACAATGAAGTGGCAATCCAACTTCACTGTGTTCCTCAAAAATTTCAAGTTCTAATCCTCTCTTAGCAAGCTCTAATGCAGAAAAGAGACCTGAGGGGCCTGCTCCAATAATTGCGATATTTGAGGACATATTTTTTATCAATATTTGTCACCAATATTTTTGATCTACGGTGATATATATGGATTCAGTATCCTTTAAGCAAGTAATTCTTGTCAGAACTGATATAAAAATGTCTATTGGTAAACTCGCAGCACAGGTAGCTCATGCTGCGGTTAGCTCAACTTTAAATTGTCAAAAGGCTCATAAAGATTGGTTAGATAGTTGGCTAGAACAAGGACAAAAAAAGGTAGTCCTCAAGGTAAAAACCCTAGATGAACTAATTGAGATATGGAAAAAAGTCAAAACTGCAGGACTCCCATGTGAATTAATCAAAGATGCAGGACTTACAGAACTTCCTCCAGGAACTATTACTACTCTGGGCATAGGCCCTGCACCAGAGCAGATCATCAATAAATATACCAGTCATTTACCTCTTTTATGATGTGGTTCAAATGAAAGTACATATATTAGAACAAATTCTTGGAATTAAAACTTACTTGACAAAAATAGAAGGCATTGGTGGCATTCTAAGAAAATATATAAGTGACTTCGTAGTGGATGAGATCTTGCTAAACCAAAAGCGAGCTAGCAGCTTAGTTAAATATTCAGAAGAAAAAAAGAATGGTAATTACACGCATTTCGTCTTCAAAAAAGTAAATTGGGCTACGATTGAAGCTATTAAGTTCATTGCTCGAAAATTAAAGGTCAGCCATAAGCGTTTCTCTTATGCTGGTAATAAAGATAAACGAGCTATAGCTTTCCAGGTTGGAAGTGTTTATAACGTCAAACCAAGTCTTCTTATAAGGAAATTTCATCCAAATCTAGAGGTTTTAAATGCATGGCTAGCGGATAAACCAATTCGTCTTGGTGAGTTATGGGGCAATTTTTTTAGGATCATAGTAAGAGATTTTCAAGATTCTTCAAATATTGAAGAACATTTACGATTAATTTACAACGAGCTCCAGTCATTGGGGGGTGTACCTAATTTTTTTGGACACCAAAGATTTGGTGTCCAAAGACCAATAACACATATCGTAGGGAAGTATATTCTAAAAGGGGATTACGAAAAAGCTGTAAAAACTCTTTTGAGTGATGTTTTTGAGTTAGAAGGATCGGACGCTAAAGAGGCAAGGATATATTTAGTTGAATCTGGTTGGGATTATCGAAAGGCTATAAGTAAATTTCCGAGTAGATTGAAAACTGAAATTCGTTTAATGCAATATTTAATAAAGCATCCTGATGACTATTTAGGGGCTTTAAAATCTTTACCATTAACAATTTTTAAGATATTTATTCATGCTTATCAATCATATATTTTTAATGAAAGTCTTAGCTATCGTATCGCTGAAGGCTATCCTCTCAACATAGCTATTGAAGGTGATATAGTACTTCAAGTAGATGATTATGGATTACCAATTTCATTTCCGTACATAGTAACTTCAAAAAACATAGAAAGAGTTAATAAATTAATTAGAAAAAGAAAACTTGTAATAGCACATCCAATAATTGGTTACAAGAGTGTCTTACCTCAAAATAAAATTGGAGACTTTTATGAAAAAATGCTCATACATGAAAACGTTGATAAATCTAATTTTTTGTTCAAAGATCTACCAGAACTCTCATCGAAAGGAACATATAGACAAATACTTGCGCCCATTTACTGGCAGAGCGAGCCAAAAATTATTGCAACAAATAATAACATTAATTACATAGAATTTAATTTCTCACTTCAGAAATCTTCATATGCCACTATTGTAATGAGAGAATTTATGAAAACGCACCCAAGAAATTACGTATAGCCAAAACAAAAATAAATTGAAAAATAAAATTAGTTAAAGTAAAATTAAAAAAGAAAAAGCAAAGTGTTGTTGTTAATTATTTTTTCTGCTCTTCTCTTTCTAGGACAATTTCTATTGTACTAACATTCATTATCCTATTTCCTTCGCCCGTCACTTGTTCAGTATCTATTTTCACTTCTGCCACTTTAACATCGGGAATGAATCGTTTTCTTACAAGTTCAGCTACATCAACAGCCCTGCTGATGGATCTTCCTCTTGCCTTTAAAGACACCTTCTTAGCTCCATTGTGGAAAAGAGTTATACAAGCCAATACATAAGCCATTAAGTTCTTTTTACCTATGTAGACCACGTTTTCTTCAGACATTATGGATCCTCCTATAGCATTAATCTCTTAGATTTAGATTCTGAAACTCCGTTAATTCATAAGTAAAGAACTTTACTTTTAAAATTTTCTATTATAAACGAAATTTATCTTTCATTTATTCTTCAAACATCAAGTAAAATTTAATTAATGTAATATTTTGTAAAGCACAATGAATATTCTTTGTTAAATAATATAACATTTTTTAAGATGCATTTTGGAGGACTTTAAATGAAACTTTATGAATACGAGGCAAAACAATTATTCATTGAAGAAGGTGTTTTGGTACCTCAAGGAGTTTTGGTGAAATCCGTAGAACAAGCGCTTGATGCTGTTAAGAAAATCAAATTCCCTCTTGTTCTCAAGGCGCAAGTACTTGTAGGCGGCCGTGGAAAGGCAGGAGGTATAAAAGTAGCTAACGATGAATATGAATTAAGGAAAATAGTAAGTGAGATGTTTTCTACGAAAATAAAAGGAGAGAGTGTAAATACTATTCTTATTGAAGAGAAAATAGATATAGAAAAGGAATTATACCTAAGTATTACAGTGGATCGCTCTTCACGAAGTCCTGTAATACTATTTAGTGACATGGGAGGCATAGATATAGAGGAGATTGCAGAAAGATATCCAAATAAAATCATTAAATGCTACATTGATCCATTAATTGGTATGAAAAACTATCATAAGCTTATGATTACTGATCACATAAACTTAACACAAAATGTAAAAAAACAAATTACAAACATATTAGATATCCTGTGGAAAATTTTCAAAAAATACGATGCTGAACTTGTTGAAATAAATCCATTGGTGGTCACTAAAAACGGAAATGTAATTGCCGTGGATGCAAAGATTATAATCGATGACAATGCGTTATTCAGACAATTAAGATTCTCGAAGCTTATGGAGAGTGAAAGAGGTGAATATAATGAGAGAGAGATAGCTGCAATGAAAGCTAATATGTCTTATGTAGAGCTTGATGGAAACATTGGTATTATTGGAAATGGTGCAGGTTTAGTAATGGCAACAATGGATGTCGTTAAATATTTTGGTGGCTCTCCTGCTAATTTTTTAGATGTTGGCGGTGGAGCTAGTGCTGAAAGAATGAGAAAAGCTCTAGAAATTATCAGTTCGCATCCAAACGTAAAAGCAATTTTCATCAATATTCTAGGTGGCATTACAAGGTGTGACGAAATGGCAAGAGGAATAATATCGGCTCTTGAAGAATTTAAAATAAAAAAACCCATTGTAATTAGGTTGATTGGTACGAATGAAAGAGAGGGAAGAGAGATTCTTAACAATTATGGTATTCATGCTTTTGATAATATGGAAGAAGCTGCTAGAAAAGTGGTTGAGCTCGTTAGGGAGGAATTATAATGGCAATTTTTATAGATTCAAATACAAAAGTTATTGTGCAAGGAATTACTGGACGGCAAGGTACTTTCCATACCAAGCGAATGATTGAGTATGGAACAAAAGTTGTTGCTGGCGTGACACCAGGTAAGGGAGGACAAGAGGTACATGGAATTCCAGTTTATAATACAGTTAAAGATGCTGTTGAAGATACGAATGCTACAGCATCTATAATTTTTGTCCCAGCTAAATATGCAATTGATGCCGTCTTAGAAGCCATAGATGCTAATTTAAATCCTATTGTAGTCATAACCGAGCATATCCCCATACATGATGCTATGCTTTTTGTTCGCTTAGCACGGCTAAAAGGAATATCTATCATTGGACCAAATACGCCTGGAATAATTGCTCCTGAGCAAAGCCTAGTCGGAATAATGCCAGGACATATTTTCAAAAAAGGAAATATTGGAATTGTATCGAGAAGCGGCACACTTACTTATGAAATTGCTGATATACTAACACAAAATGGATTTGGGCAGTCTACATCTATTGGAATAGGTGGCGATCCTATAACAGGACTCGATTTTATTGACGTACTTAATAAATTTGAAAATGATCCAGAAACAGAAGCTATAGTTCTTATTGGTGAAATTGGCGGAGACTCTGAAGAAAGAGCTGCTAGTTATATTAAGAAAAACATCAAAAAGCCTGTTGTGGCTTATATTGCAGGGCAAACAGCACCTCCTGGAAAACGAATGGGACATGCTGGTGCAATAATTAGTGGTCGTAGTGGAACCGCCCAAAGTAAAATAGAAGCATTTAAAAAAGTCGACGTTAAGGTGGCAACTTTACCTAGCCAGATCCCTAGTATTCTTAGTGAAGTGCTAAAAAGATAAAGATTTACTTTTCTTTGTCGTTTTTATATTTTTTAAGAGCTTCTCTCCCCTTGTCGGTAATAAAATAAAATGTATAACCGCCCCTTTTTATCTCCTTAATAAAATTTTTATTTATAAGATTCTCTACACAGCTTAAAAATAACTTAATGTTTAGCTTTGATCGTTTATACAACTCTCTTTGATGTATACCCCCATCAGAAAAGTCTGCTATAATACTCAAAACCTTAATCTCAGGATCCATTGTTATCACGTATAAAGTATTTTCCAAATAGAAATAATAAAGTCAAAACTGTACTATATTAATCTTCACCAACACCCATATAGCCTTGCCCAGGTTTTAGAATCTCGATTTTTCTCCTAGTTTTAGTTATATACGATACATGAATTAAGCCATCTATTTCTAATTTAAGTAGAGCTTTGTTTAATTCATTGGGGGATACATCACCATATACTCTCTCTAAAATGCTCATTAACTCATTATCTAATATTATTCCTTTATGTTTCTCCAATATATCAAGGATTACAACAGTTAAAGGTAAAGATGGCCAATCTTTTGATGACATATTATATCCCTCATGTCACTGGTGATGGAAATACACTAACTTGACTTCTTCTAAATGCTTTATTTATATTTTCATACCATCTTATCATTTCAGGAGTCAAAGATGGGTGAATATGCTCTAAAGCTTTATCAAAATGCCTTTTATAAACAAGTTTTGCATTGACATCTTCTCTAAGCGCATTCATAGCAGCCTCTCTTGCCAGAGCTGCCAAATCTGACCCAGCAAAACCTTCTGTTATTCTTGCTAATTCTTCTAAATCAACATCATCCGCCAAGGGCATTTTAGACGTATAGATCGTAAGAATCTCAAGCCTAGCCTCTTTATCAGGAGGGGGTACATAAATTATTCTATCAAATCTGCCAGGTCTAAGTAACGCCGGATCAAGCATATCGGGCCTGTTTGTTGCAGCAATAGCGATTACATCACGCATATTTGCAATTCCATCCATTTCTGTAAGAAGCTGACTTATTACTCTTTCGGTAACTCCACTATCCCCATATCCTAAACCACGTCTAGGTGCTACAGCATCTATCTCATCAAAGAAAATTATAGCAGGAGCTGCCATTCTTGCCTTTCTAAATACCTCACGAATTGCTTTTTCGCTTTCTCCTACCCATTTACTAAGCAACTCAGGACCTTTAACACTAATAAAGTTTATTTCGCTCTCCGTGGCAATTGCTCTCGCAAGCATAGTTTTACCACAACCAGGTGGCCCATAAAGCAATATTCCTTTTGGTGGAGTAATTCCCATCCGTTCAAAGCGCTCTGGATATTTAAACGGCCATTCTACAGCTTCTATTAATAATTGTTTTACCTCCTTTAATCCACCCACATCAGACCATTTTGTTCTTGGGATTTCAATTGTAACCTCTCTTATCGCAGAAGGTGTTATCTCTTTTAATGCAGCCATAAAGTCATTCATATTTACTTTTATTTGTTCTAATACTTCGGATGGTATAGTTTCTTCCTCAAGGTTTATTTTAGGAAGATATCTTCTTAATGCTTTCATAGCAGCCTCTCTACAAAGTGCTGCTAGATCCGCTCCAACATAGCCATGAGTTACGTCAGCTAATTTTGCTATATCAACATCATCTGCCAAAGGCATACCTCTTGTGTGAATCATTAAAATTTCATGACGCCCTTGTCTATCAGGAACTCCTATTTCGATTTCTCTGTCAAATCTACCAGGTCTTCTGAGTGCTGGATCGATAGCATTGATTCTGTTAGTTGCACCTATTACAATAACCTGTCCTCTAGCATGTAACCCATCCATGAGAGCTAATAACTGCGCTACAACTCGCCGTTCAACCTCACCAGTGACCTCACTCCTCTTAGGAGCTATAGCGTCTAATTCGTCAATGAAGATTATCGATGGTGCGTTCTTTTCAGCTTCTTCAAATACTTGTCTAAGCCTTTTTTCGCTTTCACCATAGAACTTAGACATTATCTCAGGACCATTAATGGCAATGAAGTGAGCATCACTTTCATTTGCAACAGCTCTTGCAAGTAATGTTTTACCACAACCAGGTGGCCCATATAACAAAACACCTTTTGGTGGAGTAATTCCTAATCGTTTAAAGAGCTCTGGATGTTTTAAAGGAAGCTCTACCATTTCTCTTATTCGCTGAATAGCATCGTGTAGACCACCAATATCCTCATATGTGATAGCTGGAATTCCAGCTGCTTCGGAAATTGGTTTTTCATTAACTCTTATTATTGTAGAATTAGTAACAATTACAACACCAGGTGGTTGAGTGGATAACACCTTAAATGGAATAGAACCATGAATACCAACAGTAATCTTAATAATATCTCCCTTTGTTAATGGAAAACTAATAATTCTATGCTTGATTATAGCTTCTAATCCTTGAGGCTGATGAGGAAGAGAATGAGAAGTTGTTGGCGCTAAAACAACTCTCTTAGCTTCTTTCTCTTCAGCTTTTCTAACAATAACATAATCACCGATTGAAACACCAGCGTTATGACGAGTAAGCCCATCCATCTGAATTACTCCTTTAGATCCATAATTAAAAGTAGGCCAAGCAATAGCCGCTGTTGTTTTTGTTCCTCTAATCTCAACAATATCCCCCACGTGGATCCCTAATTGGCGCATAGTTTCGCGATCCATTCTAACTATGAAACGCCCTGCATCTCGTTTTTGGGCTTCTTCAACTCTTAGTTTAACTTCCTCCGGCATGAAAACACCTCAAGAGTTAGATGTTAACAATATTTCAATTGTCATTTATATACTACAAACTCATCAATATAAATTCTGTGGAAAAGAAAAAGTTTTTAGAAAAACAATTAACCATACAAAGAAACAGCACCTATCTGTACGTCCTCGACGTTTTCAATTTCTTTAATTAATTCTTCTAGCTCATCAGTACTTCCAATACTATGATCCATAATTACATTTAATTTTAATCTCTTCAATCCAAAGGCAACAGGTTCTATTTCATATTTTAGGATTTCATATTTTGGAGCTATCTTTTGCGCTATCTTCTCTTTAAGCTTCTCTAAATCAACATTTATATCTGCTGGCATTACATTGACTTGAACTAAAACTTTATTTGGCAGAAGAAACACCTCCTATGGTCCTTCAAATTCGCAATTTGGGCACTTATATTTATGTCCAAATGTTCTACATTTCTCGCAACGCCAAATAGTATAAGCTCCACAGTTAGGACATTCAAAATGTACAGCGGCCTCTGTTGGTGTTATTTTCCTTCCACAACTAGTACATACGGGAGTTTTTATGCTTGACATTCCACTCATCACCTTCAGCAGAAATAAAAAAGACTCGGTTAAAAAATTTTCGTTTTTATGTTTTAAACTTCATCGAAAAATGATAAAATCATAATGTATATAGAGTCAATACATATTAATAGTCGGTTTTAATATTTAGTATGGCTTACTATCACTTTTGGTGAAAAAGATGTCAAAAAGAGAAAAACGTGTACTTGTAGCTGGAACATTTGACATTATACATCCAGGCCATATCCATTTAATAAAAGAAGCAACAAAACTCGGTAAAGTTATTGTAATAGTAGCAAGAGATTCAACTGTTCGCAGAATTAAAGGAAGAGAACCAATAATCCCAGAAAGACAAAGATTAGAGGTAGTGAAAAATATTAAAGGTGTATTCAAAGCGCGATTGGGCAATGAAGATAAGGATTTGTTAAAAGTCGTAGAAGAGGAAAAACCGGATATTATACTTCTTGGTCCAAACCAAAACTTTAATGAAAAAGAAATAGAAGAGGAACTTAAAAGAAGAGGAATTAACGTAAAAGTTCTTAGATTAGAGGATGAACTAAAGGATTTCCCATTACATAGTACAACAAAAATCGTTAAGAGAATTTTAGAGATTTTTAATAAGGAAAAATAAGGATTTAATAGTAATATGCTATTTATTCTATTAACAATTTTCTAACTTTTTTAGTTAACCTATCAGCGATATATAGGGGTTCTGGATACTTATGGTCATGAATAAGTTTTAAAACTAGCTCATATGACTGTTCCAGATCTATGAGATGCCCAGGAGATATATATAAGTATGGTTTTCCATTTTCAAACAAAGCTCTTCCAAGAATCTCTCCATTAAAAACAACATTTGCATACCCTTTTCCAGTATCAATTAATTTTCCAACTAAACCCTTCTTTGCTACACCGATAGATGGTTTATTTAAAATTATACCAATATGAGATGCACAACCTATCTTGCGTGGATGAAGAATTCCATGGGCGTCTATTAAAAGTATATCAGGTGATATGGTGAGATGTTTGTAAGCTACTATTATAGGTTTTACCTCCCGAAATGCTAGAAATGTTGGAATGTATGGAAATTCTACTTTATCGCGGTATATACATATTTCAATAGGACTATTTTTTAGAATGTCCCACATAACAGCCACTACAAATGCTATAGAAGACTTATATGATATATCAAAGGCGCATATATATCTTGATTTACTTACTAAAGGATTATATTTTATGACCACTTTCTTTGAGAGATAGTTTTGCGCTAAAATTAATTTTTTAATGATTATTTTCTTTCTCTTTTGTTTCATTTTCTAACATTCCCATGGAACTAATTTTTATAGTCAATTCAGTAATTACCATATCCGAAAGAGTTCTATCTATTATTAATCTTGCAATGTCTTTTTTGTGCTTATATCCTGGAACTATGGAGTCCGGTATTTCAAGAGATGATAGATTATCATAAATAGATATCATTATTTTTAGAAGATTCTTAGCTTCATCTACTCTCTTTTTATTTAACAGAATTAATATACGTCTTCGTAATTCGCCAATGAGATCGCTTAATCCTAATAAATATGCAGAAAATGATACATTTAGTTCATCAGGAGACAGTATTGTGTTATTTACAACAACCGAATAAAATAATTCAGCTTCTACATATTCTTGGAGAAGATTAAGTAAAAAATTACTATATAGTAAATCATAATGTTCACTTAAAAGAGTATATATGTTCTTAATTAAATCTCTAAGTTTTGTTAAATTTTCCTCGGCCATAATCTTGTTATCATTATGCAAAGCATGTATTACTAAGGCCGCTAAGCGAATACCTTTCCTAATCAAGGGATAGACATTATCACGTACTTCACTTTTTTCATCAACGAACTTAGATACATTTTGAAATATTTTTTCAAGCTTATCAGTAAACAATTATTATCACCTTTTAAAATTCATAAAATGACATAACAGTACCTTCGCTAGGAGTTATTTCTAGTATATCTACTCCAAATCCAGTGGCTGCTGTACGTTTTGATCCAAATTTTACCGCATCAATTGCTACCTTTTTTGCATCCTTTAATGTTAATTCTTCAGTAACATTACTCTCTAATATTCCCAATGCGGAATCTGAGCCATATCCTATAGCAACATATTTTTCATGTTCAATAACAGAGCCCCATATATCAAGCTCATAAAGATGCATTCCAGATTCATCAATCCCACCGATTATACTAAGAGTTAGGAAAGGAGAGAATTTTGTTGATGAAAGAATTCGGCTTAATAACTTTGCAACCGCACGAGTTACTATTGAACGATTTGTTTCTAATTGCAATAAATTTATCTGGGCTCTCATATAGTTAGTCAAAATAGAGATGTCAGCAGATATTCCAGCAAAGGCTATCCCTATATTTTTTGTTAAAGGATAAACCTTCCTCGCTTTTTTGCTAATTATTAAATCACCATAAGAATAAACTTTCTCCGAAGCTAATAGGATACCATCTTTTGCTTTAATCCCTATTGTAATTGTTGTTATAGGAGGATATTTTATTACAGACATTTAAACCACTCTCTATCATAAATGATTTTAACTTATGGAAGAAAATTTCTAAGTTAATTTTTGCTTATTATTACCTGTTTAATATTTTTAAGCAGATCACTTATTCCTTCATTCTTTATTGCGGATATAAAAATTATGTTCTCATTTATTTGCTTTTTTAACTCTTCGAATTGAACCTTAGAAGCTATATCTTTTTTATTCGCAACAGGAATTATTGGGATTTGAGGGAATAGGTTTTTTATTTCTAGAAAGAGAGAAATTTGCTGATTTATAGGAATACTAGACAAGTCACTAGGATCAAAGATAAAAATAATAAGGTCTGCTAAGTGTTTTAAAGCCGCAATTGCTTGTAGTTCAATTTTATTTCTTTTTGATATAGGACGATCAAGTAACCCAGGAGTATCAATAACTTGAATCATAAAGCCATTTAGCTTAAGATGGCCTATTATTATATTTCTTGTAGTGAATGGATATTCTGCAATCTCTGGCTTTGCAGAAGAAATTTGTCTAACTAAGGTACTTTTACCTACATTTGGTGCTCCAGCAATAGTAATAGTTTTTAGATTTGGATCTGCGTCAGGTAATTTTGAGAGAGTTCTTCTAACATTTTCAAGAAAGATCAACCTATCATTGATATCAGATACCAATGATGCAAGACGACCAAAAGCAGCTCTTCGATAGTTAATAACCTCATTTACTTGTTTTGCAGAGAGTATTCTTCGTGAATATTGTTTCTTTAGTTTTTTCATAACTTCTATAGCTCCAGAAATGGAGCCTAAGGCCTTTCTAATTTTGTTAACGTCAAAAAGTATATCAGCTATTTCGCGATAGAATGAATGAATATTGTCAAACGACGGATATTCTTTTACAACCTTTGTAAGTCTATTAATAACTATTTCATATGCTGTATTAAGTTTAGCATGAGCCAACTTTCTAGCACGCATTATAAGAGGTATTCGCTTAGATTGAGAAGTAGACACTTTTGCACTTCTCTTAAAGGCTATATCTATTAATTGCTCGCCTGGTAAAATGGGAGATATGTTTCGAAATGGATTTAAGTGCCTCATTTAAATCACTAAATTAGTTATTAATGACAATCTTTAAAATATATCTACTTTTATTTGAAAAATAAGACACAATTAAAATTTCTTGAAATTGGTGACTTGTATGATAAAAATTGATGGGAGTATGGGTGAAGGTGGAGGGCAAATATTAAGGATGTCTGTGGCCCTCTCTGCGGTACTAGGATTACCAGTAAAAATCTATAATATAAGAAAAAAAAGAAGCCCTAGTGGGCTAAGGCCACAACATCTTAATGCTGTTAAGGCGTTAGCTATGTTGTCTGATGCAGACATTCAAGGTTTGCATATTGGATCAGAAGAAATTGAATTTATACCTAGAGAACTTAAGGGAGGAAATTTTAAAATCGATATAGGAACTGCTGGAAGTATAAGCCTTATGCTTCAAGCATTACTGCCAGCAGCAGTTTTTTCTAGAAAGCAAGTTAACTTAGAGATTCGTGGTGGTAGCGATGTTCCTTGGTCACCACCTATAGATTATATGAGAATGGTTTTTTTGCCAACTATTAAAAAGATGGGAGCTAATATCGAAATAGAGCTTATTCGCCGAGGACACTACCCTAAGGGAGGAGGTATTGTAAGAGCTATTATCAATCCAGTAAAAAAGTTAGAATCAATAAGAATTACAGAGCCAGGAAAAGTTATAAAAATTAAAGGGATCTCTCATGCCGTGAGATTACCATCACATGTCGCTGAACGGCAAGCAAATTCAGCAATTGAGATTTTAAGAAAAAATGGATTCAACAATATAGAAATTATTAGAGAATATTATGAGAGAAATAAAGATCCACACATTGGTCCAGGAAGCGGTATTACTCTTTGGGCAATTACTGAAAAAAGTATTTTGGGAGGAGACGCTCTAGGAGCACGTGGAAAACCAGCTGAAAAGGTTGGAGAAGAAGCTGCTAGAAAATTACTAAATGAAATTAATTCAGGTGCTGCTTTTGATAGACATATGGGTGACATGTTAGTTATATGGAGTTATCTTGCGAATGGATTAAGTGAATATACAACATCTGAGTTAACACTACATGCAAAAACATGTTTAGATCTAATAAAAATTTTTAATCCCAACGCGGAGATAAGGGTAGAGGGAGACATTGGCAAACCAAGTAGAATAACAATAAGAGGGATTTCGTTTGAGGGATATTAACCAAAGAAACCTTGTTTATGAATTATTGAAGAAAATTCCCAAAGGAAGAGTTGTTACATATGGAGATATAGCAAAAGTACTTGGAATAAAATCTGCTAGGGTAATTGGATATTATATGAAGACAAATCCCACACCAGTTATAGTGCCGTGTCATAGAGTTGTAATGGGAGACGGAAGCATTGGCGGGTTTTCCCTTGGTATAGAGAAGAAAATTAAACTTCTTAATGAGGAGGGTATTTCCGTAGTGAATAACAAAATAGTTAATTTTGAGAATATTAAAATGACAATTGATGAGTTAAAAGAGATACTTAGGGAAATTAAAAGATATAGAAAGTAAAGAGTATAATATAATAATATGTGATAACTACATAACTACTTATTCATCCTTGCTAGCTAATGTTTGAAGACGCTCTGGGCCTTTAATTTCCTTTATATAATCTACTATCACTTTAGGAACCAAATGTTCCCATGGTTTATTCTTAAGCATAAGTTTTCTGATATATGTTGCGGAGTATTTATCCCTTTCGAGAAATGGAATTTTTCGAACCTCATAACCTTCTTTCTCAAATAGAAGCGTAACAAGAGAATTATTTGAGTATACTACATTGAATGTTGGAGATAAAGCCTTTACATGAGATACCCATATGTCATTATTATTTACATCAGGAATTGGAACTATCCAAAACCTCGTAATTGGGATATTTTCACTTAATAGTCCTATGCGAATCATATACATCCTTTCACCAGCTGTAAACGGATTACGAATTGAATAACTTAATTGGGCACTACCAATACCAATTACAACTTCATCGCATTCATTTAAAATATACTTTATAGCATGTAAATGCCCTTTGTGAAATGGTTGAAATCGACCAATATAGAATGCCCTACAGAAAGTCATATTACTCACCTAAAAATACTTTTACGGTATCACCAACTTTTACGTTAAGAAATTTTGATGCATTACCCTGATTTATTGAAATTTCTAAGAAGTTAAAACTATCAATGAAACAGAGTAGATGCCCTATTGGAACACGGCCAAAAGATTTAACGAAGGGAATATTTAACTTTTTGTCCTTTATTTCAATACTTATTTGACGCCCATAAAGTTTATCTATATTTTTTAAATGAGAGACATGAATATTTGTAATAATATTCCCGAAATCATCGATGTGGATAACCCTTCCTAATAGTCCCTCTTTTTCAACTATAGGTTCTGAAAACGGAGGTATCACTATTTCGTCTATGCTTAGCGAACTACCAATTGAAGAAAAATTACCTGTACAAGCTAAATGAGCAGCGACGGGAGCAAAGATATCTCTACCATGAAAAGTCGAAGAGACATTTTGGAGAAATAATTCTTCGTTTTCTATTAGTCGTATTTCAACGATTCCATCTATTTTAGAAGCAAGTGTCAATAAACCATTATCAGGACCTATAAAAAAATAATTTTTTGTTTTTATCGCAATCGCTTTTCTTTCTGTCCCAACACCAGGATCTACAACACCAACATGTATTGTCCCCTTTGGAAAATAACTGAATGCAGACGCTAGGATAAATGCGCCGCTTAAAACGTCAAACTTTCTAACTTCATGAGAGATGTCTATTATTCTTACAGATGGACATATTGACAATATTACACCTTTCATTATTGCTACGTAGCTATCACGTAAACCAAAATCAGTGGTCAGTGTAATAACCGTCATGTTCGATTATTCCTCCTTGAGTTCTTTAAACTTATCAAGAATACGTTTAAATATTTCATTCATGGGGGAGGGTGATAATTTATATAATCGCTGAACGATCAATTCAGGCATGCTCTTTGCAAGGTAATTAAATTTTGGAGATCTATCTACTATTAGATTTAGATTTTCATCAAGTCCTTTTGCTTCAATACCATCTATACGTAGCTTGGCATTTGTTAATTTTGAGATTCTTTCAGCAAGGTGAGACACCAATACAACACATGTATTTTCATTTTTATCAAATAAATCCATCATTGTTGATATTATCTTTGCTGCAGCATCAGCTTCTGTCGATGCTTCCCATTCATCAAAACAAACTATTTTTTTAGCCGACGAGATCGCAAGATTGGCCATTCTTTTTAGAGAAGTTTCAAACGCACCAGCATCTAACATTCCTTGTGATTTGGCGTAAAAAAATATTTGGTCAAAAAGGCCAGTTATAGCTTTTTTAGCAGGAACAGGTAAACCCATCTGACTAAGTATAACTATTTGTAATAATGTATGCAAAAGCGTTGTTTTTCCACCGCTATTTGCACCACTTAGAATAATAACACGTTCACCATGTGTATTGGGGAAGTTTAATGGAACATCACCAACAATATAATTTACTGGCTGGACTTTATTAAAATCAAATTCAAACTCTTTTAGCAAAAACAAATTTATACCTTCGGTGAAAGCTATACCAGTATATTTAGTATCAACAATAGGCGGATTTAAATCGTATTTTTCAGAAAATTCGCCTATCGTAAGATAAAAATCAAGCTCAAAGAAACAATTAATGGCATCCTGGATTGCGTTTTTTAATCGCTTTAGCTCATAAGCCACTTGCCTTATGAGTTCGTATTTTCGTATATTATAATCTCGACGAATTTTGCTTTCTAATTCCTTAACTTTAGCAGGATTTGCCTCTATTGGAAGAACATACGTTCGTGGAAAAATTTCCTCAACCCAGTAACTTTCATCGAGGTTTAAAATCTCATATAGTTTACTCTCAGCAGTATCTATACTTGAGTAAATAATTTCAGTTATTTCCTCCGGAAGATAATTTCTTAGTTGCGAAGGATCTATGGATTCTTCTTTTGCTGACTCAAGAATTTTTAAAATTTGCCTACCATCTATGGTTATTGCGCTACTTCCTATTTTTCTCTTAATCTCTTCATTAAGCAATGCTTCAGCTTCTCCCACGGCCGAATATAGTAATTCATAAGCTCTTCTAAGATTATCTAATTCGCGATCCACGCCTTCTTTTATTGACATATCCTCATTAATTATATTGACTACATCTTTTGCCTTTTTTAGAGCTTCAAAATCGACTTTAGACAAAATTTGATTCAGAGGATATATTTCTTTATATTCATATAGAAGGCTTGATAACTCTAAGACCGCACGAATTGTTTCTAAGTTTTCTGAAAAGAAAGAGAGTATTTTCTCTGGAACTATGTCTTCTTCTCTTACACTTTCAGTAACATATAGATTTGTATAATCATATTTGGTAGTTGAAACAGGTTCCTCTGTTATTAAAATGACGAAATCAAAT
>Ga0164318_10000890_pt1 | contig 24863 bp, 21 predicted proteins | sample GuaBasSedimGuay9_FD_113734 | JGI IMG/M metagenome (GOLD analysis project Ga0164318, IMG submission 113734) | Subseafloor sediment microbial communities from Guaymas Basin, Gulf of California, Mexico - Guay9, Core 4571-4, 0-3 cm | ecosystem: Environmental > Aquatic > Marine > Hydrothermal vents...
CCTCCTCCAGGGGGAGCTGCGCATGATAATGGGGAGATGGGACCGGGCCGTTTCGGATCTTACGAGGGCTGCCGCCATGGGTGAGGGGGAGAACAAGCCGCTGATAACGGGAAGGGCCAATCTGAAGCTGGGGCAGATAGAGTCGAGGAGGGGGAAGAAGGAAGCTGCGGAGAAGAGGCTGCAGAAGGCCCTGAAGATTGCACGGAAGCTTTCGGACAGGGAGGAGATGACAAAGGCCCTTCAGGCCCTGGGAGAGCTCCACTCGACGAAGGGGGAGTTCAGGGAGGCCAAGAAGGCGCTGAGGGAGGCCCTGAGCATCGCCGAGGAGCTGGACAATCCCACGCTGAAGGCCATATCCCTCACCGGACTCGGGATAATTTACACGAATCAGGACCGGACGGAGCTTGCCATCAGGCAGTTCGAGAAGGCGATAGCGGAGCTGGAGAAGAACGAGAACACCCTGGAGCTGGCAAGGGTGAAGATAAACCTTGGAACGGTTCAGGCATCCAAGGATGAGTACAGGGAGGCCATATCCAATTTCGAGGATGCCGTCGAACTGTGCACCCAGACCGGGGATATCAGGCAGCAGGCGTATGCGCTGTCGGGGGCTGCCCATGTTTACATTCTAATGGGAGAGGAAGGGACGGCAAGGGAGTACCTGGAGGAGGCCCTGTCCATATTCACGAGACTGGGGGAGAGGTACAAGATAGCGACTTCCCACATGGATCTGGGAAGACTGTATCTCGCAAGCGGTGAGTTCAACCGCATGAAGGAAGCGTTCGACACCTCGTTGAAGATACTCGAGGATCTGAAGCTCCCCTTCTATTTCGACAGGATAAGGGATGAGATAGTTACGATATTGAAGAGAAAGGGAATGAGAAAGGAGGCAGGGAGGTACCGGAAATGGAGCTTCAGCTGAACATCTGGCTCGGAGCTTCCGATCCCTTCATGTCCTTTCTCTTTCTGATCTTTTCAAGGGCCGATTCCACATCCTCGGGTCTCACGGCCCTGTGCTTTCTTCTTATGGCGAACATTCCCGCCTCCGTGACAAGGCTCTTGAGATCGGCTCCGGAGAACTCATCGGTCCTTCCGGCGATGTCCCTGACATCCACCCCCTTTGCGAGCTTCATCCCTTTCATGTGAATGGAGAGGATCATCTCCCTTCCCTTCTCGTCGGGAAGGGGTACCGTGATGATTCGGTCGAACCTTCCGGGTCTCAGAAGCGCCTCATCCAGAATATCCTTCCTGTTGGTGGCGGCGATCACACCGATCTCCTCCAGTGGATGGAATCCGTCCATCTCCGCAAGGAGCTGCATCAGTGTCCTCTGCACCTCCCGATCCCCCGTGGTGTCCATCCCCAGCCTCTTCGCTCCTATGGCGTCCAGTTCATCTATGAAGATTATGCAGGGCTTCTTCTCCCTTGCAAGCTGGAACAGCTCCCTGACGAGCCTTCCGCCCTCGCCTATGAACTTCTGAACGAGTTCGGAACCCACCATGCGGATGAAGGTGCAGTTCGCGGAGTTCGCCACCGCCTTCGCCATCAGGGTCTTTCCGGTTCCCGGGGGCCCCACGAGAAGTATCCCCGAGGGCGGGGTTATCCCGATCCTCTTGAACACTCCGGGGTTCCTGAGGGGAAGCTCCACGGTCTCCCTGAGCTCCTCCAGTTCCGGGTCCAGTCCGCCTATGTCGTCGTAGGAAACCTTCGGCCGTTCCAGGAGTTCCGAACCCATTATTATCGGGTCCTTCCCCTTGGTCAGGGCCCTCATTATGACCAGGTTGTTCCTGTCGAGTCCAACCCTTGCCCCCACATGCAGCTCCGACGGTTCCACATCGTTCGAGATCGTTGTTATGAATGTCTGACCCGTCCCGTTCCGGATTATCACCTCGGAGGGGGACAGCACTTCCATGACCTCTCCCACGAGCATGGGGGGTTTCATCACCTCGTCCAGCTGCTTCTTGAGAAGGTTCCTCTCCCTCCTCACCATGTTGAGCTCGTCATATACCGAGGAGAGCTCCCTCTTGTAAGCTTCCCTCTCCAGGTTGGATGTGTACTCCATGGACCTTATCTGTCCCTTGAGGATCTTTATATCCTCCCGCAGGCTCTCCAGCTCCTGTTCGAGGGCGTCCACGTCATCCCTTCTTACGACATTCGTCGATGACAGCTTATCCTCGTTCTCGGTCGAAGACATCTTTTTCCTCCGGGCACTTTTCCGTTACGCCGGATCCATACAAATAGATTGCTGTATTCCTGCCGGAAGGTTCCAATCATGGGCGCCATCTTCCCGGTTGCAGCTTCCCGCCTCCTTTATATTGATAAATACCGGAAATATTTAGATAACATAACTTGCATTTCCAATCGGGGTTTGGAAATGTTTGTAAAAGGATTTTCGTGGATGGCCGTATGCATGATGCTCCTTGGCGGATCGTACATGATATTCGCCGTCGGGAGTGAGGCCGAAGCGTACGTGACAGAGAGGACGACGGATTACATGATGAACGCAACGGAGCCCGCGGTCGACGGGGATCATCTTGTCTTTTCGGGGACCGTGAAGGATGGGGGGAAGAGGGTGTTCCTTCGGAACACTAGGACCGACATCGAGTTCCCCGTCTGCAGCTTCGAATCTCACGAGCCGGACATCTCGGGGGACAACGTCGTATTCTGGGGATATCAGGATTCGAATCCCGACCTGTTCCTCTACACGATATCGACGGGGTCGCTCCGGAGGTTGACAAACGATGCGGGCTGGGAATGGCATGCCCGTATCGACGGACCCGACCTGGTGTACAACGAGAACAGGGGAGGCAGTTACGAGGTGGTTCACCTGGATCTGGTTTCCATGTCGGAAACGGTCCTTGCCTCGACGAGCGATTCGGAGATGCACCCCAGCGTCCATGACAGGATGGTTGTATTCGATGCGTACAGGGCGGGCCGACGGGTCCTCATGGGTCACGATCTCCGCACCGGAACCGGAATGGAGATACTCAATTTCTCGGGGTTGAATGCGTACGATCCCGATATCTTCGGAGATCGGGTTGTATTCAAGGACCAGAGTAGTGGATTGATACTCCTTCTCAATCTGACCACATCGAGCCTGAACACCATTTCCGATCCGAACGCTCTCTCGTACTATCCGAGGATATACATGAACACGGTTGTCTTCAGTTCGGATACAGGTGCCGGGGGGGATATCCGCATATTCGATATCTCCACCGGAACATCCCACAGTCTGACCGACGACTTCTTCAATGACAGGATAGCCGTTGTATGGGGGGAGCATGTGTATTTCACAAGACTCATGAGCTCTCCGATCGTATGCCATATCCTCCTTGATCAGGATGATGACGGGATCCCGGACCAGAAGGACATGTTTCCCTACGATCCGAATGAACATTTCGACTTCGATGGCGACGGGTGGGGTGATTTCAAGGATTTCGATGACGACAATGACGGATTCGAGGATTCCGTGGATTCCTTCCCGAGAGATCCGGACGAATGGTATGATTTCGACGGTGACGGTATAGGCGACAATCAGGACCCGGATGACGACAACGACGGACTGGAGGACACGGTGGATGCGGATCCCAGGGATCCGAACACCCCCATCATGGAGATGCTGCACAGGATAATGATAAGGTTGGATGTTCTTGAGAACAATCTTACATCGAGGCTGGAGGACCTCTCGGATGAGCTTGCCGCTCTCGCTGAGGTCGATCCGGAATCCGTCCTCGAGATGGTAAACAATTCCCTAATTGACCTGGAAACCGCGTTATCGAACATCAATCTCACTCTGGTGGATGGTGTTGATGGAATCCTGGGAAGCATGGGCAGCTTACACGATGACCTCACCAATTTGGGCGACGGAACCATGTTCGAGCCCGAATCCTTTTTCGATGTCTTCACAGAAGTTGTTATCAATACCACGGAAAGTATCTTCGATCTACTTATCAATCTCTCACTGAGAATGAATGCCACCCAGGAGGACATGAACAGCACCAGGGAGGCATTCAGGACCCTGGATCTGATCGACGACATGGTATCCGACCTCGAGTCCATCGGGAAGAACGTCGAATCCCAGAGCGCTGAAATCGAAAACAACGGGAACGATATCGGCAGCTACTTCGTCCTGATGATCGTCATATTCTCGGTATGGTCCCTGATAGTCCTTGCATTTGTATTCTTCCGTACGAGGAACGCGGAAGATGTCGCAACATTCGACGATTGAGAATGATCCGTATGATATGAGTCCCCGGTCCCATGTTCCGTTCCGGGATAGATCCGGGAGAAGGCCTCCCTCGAGGATTGGCCTTCTCGCCATATTCCTCCGGCTGATAGTTTGATGGTTAATACCGGGATCGAGGTAAACGAAGGTCCGGTGATCGTCCCGGACCTTCATTGACGGACGGCTCCCTGCGGCGGTTATCATATCCTCTTTCTTCTTGCGAAGCCCACCAGCACAACCGCCAGCAGCGTGAGGGCCATCACCGCAAGTACAGGTTCGTAACCCGGTATGGAGAAACCTCTCTGACGTATATACAGAGAGTAATCCGCTATGTCCGATATATCACCCAAACGCTCGGCCTGGGCCGATATTATCCTGAGCCTGATGGTGTCCACCTCGTTCTTCCAGATGTTCCACTTGACCGGTGTTGTGACGGACACCGTGAGGACCTTCTCCTGCTTCTCGGGAACGGAGAACTTGTCCTGGGAGAGCTGTATGGTCCATCCCTTGCTGGCCAGCCTGTCGAGGTTGAGGACCTCCACCCTGAGCTGGTCCGCGGCGTTGCCCTCGTTTATGAGCCTGATCTTGAATCCCAGAGAGGAGCCCGGTCCCACCTGGATGTAGGGCTTCTCGCATCCCACTGAGAACTGGTAGTACTGCTTGATGACTATGATGGCAGTGGCGGGGTCAATGGTTCCCCCGAGGGTTCCGGGGCTGTATCTCCATCTTCCGGAAACGGACAGCTGACCCTGTGTCTTCTGGGATGTCTCGACGGGCACCTGGACGGATACCTTGAAACCCTGCTGTTTCGTTGCCTTGTTGAAGGTCAGGGCAGGGGGTATGGATACCGGCCAACCGCCCGCATCGGCCTGAAGTGTGACCACAAGGAACTGTATGTTCGGTGACCACGGTATGGTGGCCGTAACCGTTCCGGTGAAGGTGACGACGCCGTCCTGTCCGGGAGCCACGTATGCGGTCTGCTTGGTCTGATCGATCTCTATCCTGACAGCCGGAGCACCCACCGCTTCCGCGGTATCCTTCTCCTTGGGGAGATACACGAACATCGTTCCCATGAGAAGCACCAACATGAGGAAGATGCTTGCCCTGAAAGCCATTTTTCCTGTCATTTGGTTCCACCTCGTTCGAACCCGGACCCGCAATCACCCGGCCCATATATTACCTTATCTGGACCACCGGGTCCTTCTCTGCTGGGACATCCATTACATGGATATAAAAGCTGAGCTGAACTAAGATGACGCATATATATAAGAATATCTGTTGATACGCTGAAAATCACTGTCCGGGCGCCTTCCTTGTCTTCCACGCCCGGGGGTAGGTTCCAGGGTCCATTGCGACCCTCATGATGTGTGCGGCCTGACCGGTCCTTCTGTGCAGCATGTCCATTCCGGACATGTCCGCCTCTGCTATCCCCACGAGCTCTCCCTTGAGGGTCATCACGGATATGATCTCCCCCTTTTCGATGTCGGCGTCAATGCCGCTGAGTCCCGGTATGCCCACGGGTGCTCCGTGGCAGACGGCATCGACCGCGGAATCCAGGAGCACAATGGCCCTGAGATGGGTCACGAGTTCCTCTGCCGGTCTTATTACCTTCCTTATGAGGGATTCATCACCGTCTTCCCGGTATATGGTCCATGCGTCCCGGAGCTCCTGGAGCGTTACCGCGTCCTTCGCCTCGAGCCTCCCGGATCTGGTCCTGCGGAGCTCCGCCATGTGGGCCCCCACCCCGAGGACCTCCCCCATGTCGTGGATCAATGTCCTTATGTATGTCCCGGATTCGCACCCTATCAGAAGGAGCAGGTCCTGTCCGTCCCTTTCCAGCAGTTTCATGTAGTGTATCCTTCTCGTTCTGAGCTCCCTCTTCACGGCGGACCTTACCGGGACCATCTGGTATATCTCACCCTGGAAATCCTTCAACACGCCTCCGACCGGTCCGCTCGCCACATCCGAATGCAGATGCATGAGGGCAGCGTACTCCTTGCCCTCCGAAAGCGTGATGTCCAGGAGCCTGACGGAATTTCCCAGTGCGATGGGAAGCACCCCTGTGGTGTTGGGGTCGAGGGTGCCGTGATGCCCGGCCTTGTCGATCCCGAGAATATCCTTCACCCACGAGGCGACCTGATGGCTTGTGGGTCCTCTGGGTTTGTCCAGGACCACCAGCCCCCTTCTGAGGAGGAGGTCCACTCCTCTCTCCTCCGGTGGTGAACCGTAACGCGGATCGGTCTCCCTTCCGCGGACCCAGTTCATGCTCTTCCTTTCGAAGGGGTGGTTCATCATCGTTCCATACGGAAAACGGGTAATTAAACACTCCCTTGGGAGCGGAGGGCCCTCCTGAGCCTCCTGATCATCAGGGAGGTGCGTTCCATCAGCTCGTCCATCCCGGCAGAGAGGTCCCCGTCCCTTCCCATGCTCTTTCTCACCTCCCCCGCCCTCTCGAGGAAGAGGGACGGATCCTTTTCAAGAAGCTTCAGCAACTTCAGAACCTCCTTCCGGCCCCCATCACCCCTCCCACTTGATCTGATGGAATCCCTCATGGCGGAGGCGAGCTCCATCACCTCGGAATAGGCGGACAGCGCCTCCACCACGGCCCCGGAGTAACCCTTCTCGACGGCTCCCGACAGAATGATATCGCCCGAGAACCCGGGGGGGAGCTTCCCGGAGACTCCCCTGAAGCAGAATGGATCGGAGACGTCCGATGGCCCCCTGCATCCGCTGCAGTCGATCACGATGTTCCCGTCCGAGATGACGGCATCCCCCGAACATTCCGTTGCCGGTCCCTTTCCGAAGAATCTCGACAGCACGGTCATGCACCCAACCTCGGATCGGGAGTGAGATCGGAACTATTTTATCCTTTTCCTGACCACCATGTGATCCTTACTGGACGGGGGAGGTTCCTTCAACAGGTCGTCGATGGTGCTGATGGCCTTCCTGAGGATATCTTGGGGGGCCGTTCCCTTCAATCCGAGGTCCATCTCCTCGAGTTCGGTCGGATCCCTCGGCGGGGTGACCTTCACCCTTCTCATCACCCTCTTCACCTTCTTCTCCACCTTCACCGGTGGAGGGGAAGCCCTTTCGGATCTCCCTTTGTCCGGCGTTTTGATCAGCACTCTCTTCTTCACCGGTTTGACCTTCATCTTCCCTGCCGTCGAGTACGGCGGTTCATCCTCCACCGGTGTCGCTTCCGGTGGGGGTTTCCTGGATATTACATCACCCTTCGGTCCCATTACGAGAAGGTCGTCGGAAGGTCTCTTCGGCGCATCCTTCTGAACACCCTGCTGGCCCCGGTCTATGATGGCGGAGGGTTCGAGCGTTTCCCCCTCTTCCTCCACCTCTCTTTCGGGAACGATGGCATTGTCCTTTATGATGAAGGAGATGGGGCTCGCATCGAAATCGAACCAGGAAAGGGAACCGATCCTTATCTCCCTGGCGAATCTGTTGCCCTCGGGCTTCTTTTCGATGATCATGACCCCGTCGAATATCTCCTGGATCGTTGTCTCTATCTCCTTGGGGAGTGAATTCGTTTCCAGCAGGAACAGCGATACCATCTCCTCTTCCTTGAACTTGGCCCTGAGCCTCTGGATGAAGTTGTAGACCCCCTTGAAATCGAAGATATTCGTGGCGGCCCCTATCATGTGGATGATGGCGATCTTGCTGCTGGAGTACGTGAGTTCGCGGAGTCCCTTGTTTATCGCAATTCCCAGGTTGGAGAGTATCTTGGATGATTTCAGGGCGAAGCCGTCCCTCTCGACCCCGATTATCCTCTCGCCCCTCCAGCTGAACCAGTCCACTATCCTGAGCCTGCTTTCCTCTTCCAGCTTGTCGGGGTCAAGGTCGTTGGAGCGAAGAAGGATGCGGATCGATCTCGGAGGTTCCTTTGAAAGGACCATCAGGACAGATGATCCCTTCCTGATCCCCTGGCTCAGCATGCCGGAGATGAACATGTCCCGCTCTATGCCCGAGGGAGACACGAGAAGGATGGAGCTGCCCTTCGGGATGCCCCCTCCCATCCTCGAGTCCAGCAGGGGTATTCCGGTGGAGATCTTTTTCTGGATGGCTCCGTCGAGAAGTCCCTCTATCAGACCGTAACGGTCCAGAAGTTCCTCCTTGTCGTTGAAATAGTATTGGAAGATCTTCGACGCGTTCTTCATCGCCTCTTCCCTGCCCACGAGGAAGGTGGAAAGACCCACCATTGAGTTGAATATGGCCGCTAGGGCATCCCTGACCTCCTCGACCGAGCCGTATGCCCATTTCTCCTTGTCTATGACGATGAGTTCCTCCCTGCCCAGCTCCATGTATTTCAGCAGATCGTGCTTCTCCCTCAGTATGGATATTTTCAGTTTGAATGCGGAAAGGTCGGATTTTGCCGAGAGGTCCTTCAAATATGTCTGGAACATCTCCTGGAAAAGGTCAAGTATCTCATCGTGGTCCGTGGAATCCAGATTCCTCTCCAGTGTTTCGTTGATTATGGACGGGAAGGGTTCGGGCAGGGCCTCCACGAGCTTCTCGTTGTTCCTGAATCCCGTCAGGAGCTTGGGTATCTGGGGTCGTATGGATGTGGTTATCATGTCCTTCGCAAGCTCCTCCCCTATGAGCGATGATATGAAGTCGACCGAACGTTTGAGATAGATCGAGAGGGCCCGCACCGAATCGGGGCCGTTCCTTAGGTTGTTCACGATCCCCCCGTCATCCATGATCGTGAACTTCACGAGTGCCGGCTCATCGACCCTGGATCTCTCGAGGATTATCCTGAACGTGGATACCTCCAGTCTGAACTGACCTATCTCGGGAGACGTCATCTTCCCGATGAATTCCTCTATCAGCTTGCCAAGGGTCTCGATGTCGGTCATGGGATCAATCCGTGCAGTCTTCTCTAGCCTATCACCTCGTCGGGAGATACTTCCATACCGCTCTCCATTATCAGGAAGGGATGCTTCAGGGGATCATGTTTGGTGAACCGCATCTTTTTCACGCGAAGGGTTCTCCTGTACTCGCCGGAAGCGGATTCGTAATCGAGCTTTATCAGTGAATCGGCCACGAACTCCTCGGTGCCGTATCTAGAATCACCATCCGAGGTGACCTCCGATATAAGCAGCGATGTGATCCCCGATTCCTTCAGGAATCTTGCGAACTTGAAAAGTTCCCTTCTGAACAGTTCACCTGTCTTGTAGTAGACCCCCACCGCCGTTATCGAGTCAAGCACCAGTCTCTTCGCTCCGCTGAATGCTATATGGTTCCTGAGGAAATCCTGCAGGGTTTCGAAGCTTGCGAGTCCCCATTCCAGTTCCTCCGAGGATGTGCATTCCATGCGCATCTTTCCGAGATCGATGAGGTACAGCTTCCCCTCCTTCTCTAGCGAGTTCAGGTCCATCCCGTAGGCCGAGGCGGCCCTTGTTATGGAATCCCTGCTCTCCTCGAGTGTCAGATATATCCCGGTGTCTCCGTCCACATTGACACCGTTGAATACGTAATGGATGCCCATGAGGGATTTCGCACTACCCGGGGGTCCGGTCACCAGATTCACGGTTCCCTCCGGGAAGCCGCCGCCAATAAGCTCGTCAAGACCCGCTACATGGGTTCCTTTTCTTTCAGCCATGCTTTCCTGCCTCCTTGAAATGTTCTTCAGTTATCCTTTTCAGCTCATCTTCCAGCATTCTCGCCCTCTCCTCGCCTATGAGGATCGACGCATCACCGATTATGGACTCGCACAACATCTCGGCCTTGTCCAGGTCCAGAGTTGCGGGGGCACTTCCTATGAGCTTCCCGTACTGTCTTCTGACTATGAACTTGGAAAGGACCCCTATGAGGGATGAGAGTTTCTTCTCGTAGAGGTCCACTATGGGATTGAACGTCCTGTTGTTCAGGTCCTCCTCCATGGGTGATCCGTTCCCGTTCATCCGTTCACAACCTCATAGATGGTGTTCACAAGGAGATCGACATTCCTTCCCTCGAGCCTCTTATATGCACAGAGCTTCAGCAAATTGGACGCTGTTGCCTCGCCTCCTACCTTTCTCAAGGCAAGATAAAGGCCCACGAGCTCACGAAATGGATCGCCCGTTGACGTCCCCCTCATCCGGGGATCGAGTTCGCCGAATATCCTGCCTGCAAGTATTGACATGTCCCTGTTTATGGCACTGATGCTCCTTTCATCGACGAACCCTTTCAGCCTCAACCTGTATTTCCCCCGGCCGATGCGCTCCACCACCCCCTCCTTCTTGAGCCTGTTGACGAGTGATGTCACGAGCTGAAGGTCCATGTCCAGTTCCCTTGCGATATCCTTCGGTGATATGGAGTCGAGAGGCCTTGCGCTGAAGTATGATGCGATACGATCGGTCTTGGATTCCGTCTGTCTGCCTCGAAAGGCCCTCCTAACGTTCAACAGGCAACCTCCGGTCCATCCACACGATATCAGCCCTGGACCGGATATATAACAGTTTTGTGATATTTCTCATAAAAATATTTTCAATGGATAGGTTCAACACATGACTACTAATATAAACCATTCGTGACATGCCCTCATCGTCCTATGGATCGAAAGGGTTTACCCAAGGATGAGGTCATGAGGCTTGTTTCCGGGATGAAGGAGCTCGACATCTCATTCGGTTCCGGAAGGATATTCGGTTCGATGTGCACCTCCCCGCATCCCATTGCCGCAGAGGTGGATGGGATGTTCCTCGAATCCAATCTCGGAAATCCCGGGCTCTATCCCGGGACCCTTGAGATGGAGCAGGAGATAATCTCGATGCTGGGCTCCCTTCTGCACCTGGACAGGATCTACGGCCACGTTCTGTCCGGGGGCACCGAGGCCAACATCACCGCCCTTTACCGGGCAAAGAAGATAACCGGGAGGAAAAAGGTCATATTTCCCGCTTCGGCCCATTTTTCGGTGCTGAAAGCGCTTTCGCTGCTGGACATGGAACCGGTGATGATCCCCCTTGATGAGGATTTCAGGATGGATGTTCAGCAGATGGAGGACCATCTGGATGATGAGGCGGCTCTGGTCCTTTCGGTGGCGGGAACCACGGAACTCGGGGTCGTGGACCCGGTGGACCGGATAGGCAGCATCACGGGTGACGTGCCTCTTCATGTCGATGCCGCATTCGGAGGTTTCGTCCTGCCGTTCCTTGAGACCCTTCACCCGGGGGATCACGGGATCCCGCCCTGGGATTTCAGGGTGAAGGAGGTGACATCCCTCTCCGTGGATCCGCACAAGATGGGAGGTTCCACCATACCCGCGGGCTGCCTGCTGTTCAGGGAGGAGGCCCCGCTGAAGCACATCTCGGTGAGCTCCCCCTATCTGACGAGCACGAAAGCGTACACCCTCGCCGGAACCCGGGATTCGGGAGCTGTTGCCGCCGCATACGCGGTGATGAAGCATCTGGGTCGCGAGGGATACGAGAGGATCGTTGCCGCCTGCATGGATAACACCTCATATCTGGAGAAGAGATTGAGGGAACTCGGTCTCGAACCGGTGATCGAGCCCGTGATGAACATACTTGCCGTGCATCATCCCGACCCCGACCTGGTCCAGGAGCGTATGAGGAAGAGAGGTTTCTTCCTCTCGAGGGTGAGGGATCCTCCCGCTCTGAGATTCGTGGTGATGCCCCATGTCACCAGGGCGTCCATAGATGTCATGATCCCCGAGCTGGAGGGGGCCCTGAAGGATTGATCGGGGGAGGCATCACTGCTTCTTCTCCCACTTTTCCAGTTCAAGGACCTCGGAAAGCGTCGAACCCCTCTTGATCTCCTCCCTGATGCGGTTCTCCCTTTCCTTAACGTCCAGTGCGCGGTTGGCTATCTCGACGGCCCTCTCCCTGGGAATGACCATGATGCCGGAATCATCTGCAATTATCCAGTCCCCGGGCCTTACATTCATCCCCCCGCACTCGATCTCCACCTGAAGCTCACCGAACCCCTTCGGCTCCCCGGCGTTGGGCGCCCTTGACCTGGAGAATACGGGAAAGTCCATCGATATGATGTCATCTATATCCCTTGCAGCCCCGTCCAGGATGACCCCGGATATGCCTCTCATCCTGCATGACCAGGTTGCGAGCTCCCCCCAGGGGCTGATGTGCCTCGACCCGGCGTCTATGACGATGACATCTCCGGGAGAGGCCCGTTCGATGGCCTCCACGGTCTTCGCCCAGTCACCGTCGATGGTCCTGCAGGTGAAAGCCGGACCGACGCATTTCAGACCCGGCTTCACCGGACCTATGCCGACCATGGCCCCCTTCTTGTGCATGGCATCGGCAACGTTGGGGGCACTGACCTGCATCAGGGCCTCCCGGATCCCCTCCTCGTCGGTGTATCTCCTGTACAATCTCGATTCTATCCTCTCAAGGGATGTGATGGCCTCCTTGATCGAACCGGTGGCGGACCTCACATCGGGCGTCTTGGTGATCGCTCCCCCGACGATTATGATGGATGCGCCCGAACCGATGAGGTCCGCGGCATTCTCGGAGGTTATCCCTCCCGCTACCGCAACGGGAATGGATGTGGCCTTTGATATCCTTTCGAGCTCCTCGGAGAACGTGACCCCCATCATCTGATCGTCTATGGACACATGGAGGCACAGAAGGTCAACTCCCATCTCTTCGAGCTCCCCCGCCCTCCTGACCTTGTCCTCCACCCCCATCATGTCCACCATCACCATGCAGCCGTACTTCCTCCCCGACCGTATGGCCTCCATGATTGTGCCGTCGTCCGTGACCCCCATGACGGTGTTGACATTGGCCCCGGCTCTTGCGACCATTTCCGTTTCGAACCCGCCCGTGTCCATGGTTTTCATATCGGCAACGATCGTGATCTTCGGGAATTCCGCCCTGAGCTTCCTGATGATGTCCATCCCCTCGCTCTTTATTAGAGGGGTCCCGGCCTCTATCCAGTCGGCTCCTCCGGCAACCGCCTCCCTTGCTATCTGGAGAGCCCTCTCTCCCTGCATCAGATCGAGTGCCACCTGCAGAAGTGGGTATTTCCCTGCCATGGCTTTGAAAACGTTGCTGAGTATTTCAAATCATCCCTCGACACTCATTCACTGCGGGGAATGATATAAGTCGGAGATGTGCATAACTCCCGGCGGGGACTGCAAGATGAAGCACATTTTCAGGGCTTACGACATAAGGGGCATATGGGGAAAGGACCTCGACATACCTCTCTGTCTCGATATCGGCAGGGGTCTGGGTTCCTTCCTCGTCTCGGACCTTGGGATAGACAGGGTGGCCGTCGGGTACGATGTGAGAACCACATCTCCCGCCTTCCACGGCGCGCTCACCGCGGGCCTCCTCTCCACCGGTGTGGATGTGATCTCCACGGGAATGTGCTCGTTCGGTGTGGCAATGTTCGCGGGTCTTAAATCGGGAAGCGGGGCATCCTGTTTCATAACGGCCTCGCACCTCGAGCCCGAATGGAACGGGTTGAAGGTGTACTTCGGGGACGGTGTGGGCTTCCCGGAGGAACACATAATGGCGGTTCGCGACAGGGTCCTCTCCGGCGAGTTCTCTCCGGTTGACTGGAAGGAGATGGGGCACATCTCTCACGAGGACCATCTCCCGGGATACGTGGACTTCTGGTCATCGAGGTACGGAAGCTTCCTGAAGGGCGGGGACCCGCTAAGGGTGGGTGTCGACTGCGGGGGCGGCGCCATGACCCTCAGTGCGGGCAGGGTCCTGAGAGCGGCCGGGCTCGATGTGAGAATGGTAAACGGTGAGAAGGACCCCTTCTTCAGGGGAAGGCCCTCGGAACCCAAGCCCGAGAATCTGGGCCGGCTCAGGGAGCTGGTCCTCGATGAGCAGCTCGCCTTCGGTGTGGCCTTTGACGGAGACGGGGACAGGGCCGTGGTGGTCGATGATGCCGGAGAATTCCTGAGCACCGACAGACTCGGGATAATACTGGCCTCATCCCTTGTGAAGAGGCACGGCGGCGGGATGGTCCTTGCAAACGTGGAATCCTCCATGGCTGTCGAGGACGTGCTTGTTCCGCTGGGAGCAAGGGTGAAGAGGATAAAGGTCGGCCATACGTTCCTCACCCTTGAGGCAAAGAAAGAGGGTGCGATATTCGGTGTGGAGAGGTCGGGCCACCTGATCATTCCAGAGCATGTTCTGTTCGACGATGCCATCACGGCTCCCCTGGAACTTGCAAGGATCCTGAAGGAAGAGGGAAAATCGCTCTCCGGGCTGGCATCGGGTGTGCCGCAGTATCCCTCGCTTTCGCGCGCATTCGATTGCCCCGACAGCATCAAGTTCAGGGTGCTCGATGAGCTCAGGGAGGAGTTCATCGAGGCGTACGACAGGGTCAATACAATGGACGGTGTCAGGGTTGACCTGGATGACGGGTGGGTCCTGATACGATGTTCCAACACATCTCCCGTGATAAGAATGACGGTCGAGGCAAGGAGCGACGGGAAGCTGAGATCCATTGAGAGGGAGTTCGGGGAGATCCTCGGTTCTAGGATAGCATCGAATGGGTAAGATCCTGGATCTGATTGGACCTCTGCTCCGACAGGTTCTTGATGTTGCCCAGGACATTGGCTATCATCGACCTGTATTTCTTCTTCTCACCCATCTTCCATTTCAGGTTGTACCCGATGGATTCTATCCTGTAATTGAGATTGGACGACAGAAGCGTGCCGTAGGGGCGGGGTTCCAGATGGAACTTCAGGGTGCCGAACAGAGGCCCCTCGATGACCTCGAGTTCGATGAACTCTCCATGATGCATGAGAATTATCTTCAATTTGATGGGTTCCTTTGCACCCCTGATATGGAGGTCCACCACCTGTCCGAGCTTCATTCTGCTGTCCTGGGGGAAGATCAGGCCTCCTTCCGCCGTCCTTCCCCACACCTGTGCAAGTGAAATATCCGTCAGAACGGAATAGACCTCGCTGGGGGATGCAAGGACCTCCTCGAGACTCTCATCGACACCTACCGAACCCATTGACCACAACCCCTGTGAACGAAAAAAGGGATTGGGGGGTTATTGCCCCCTTCTTTAAATAATATTTTCCTGCACTGGATGAATTTTTCGACTGTTTTGGAAAGGATTTAATAAAATGGTTGCATGCGCAACGAATGATACCATGAAAACCTGTGATGACAGTGGTGTCTCCTTCCTTTCCAGGTACATCTCCCACCTGCACATGACGATAAGGTCACATCTGCAGAGGGAGCTCGAATCATACGGGATAGGCTCCGGACAGTATCAATTCCTCCTCTACCTCCACAGGTGGGACGGATGCTCCCAGGACGAATTGACCAGATTCGCCATGGTCGACAAGGCCACCACGGCAAGGGCGGTGAGGAAGCTCGAGATGAAGGGATTCGTCACACGCAGAAGGGATCCCGGGGACCGGAGAAGGTACATCATCTCACTTACCGACAAGGGGCACGCCCTCTGGTCGCAGATAGTGAATGTTCTGGAGAGATGGAATGTCCGGGCCCTCTACGGTTTCGATGAAGCGGAGCGGGATCAGCTGTTTTCCCTTCTGGAAAGGCTGGAGATGAACATGGAGGGGCTTTGATGACCGGTGGCGGCGGAAAGGGGTTCGGCAGACCCACCGAGGGAGTAAAGACCCTCCTGGGGAATCCAAGGAAGGCGATAATCAAGCTATCCATACCCATGATAATCGCCATGTCGGTCCAGACGTTCTACAACCTTGTAGATGCGATATGGGTGGCCGGTCTCCCCCACGGTGGAGATGCACTTGCGGCAATCGGACTGTTCTTTCCGTTCTTCTTCCTCATCATGGCCCTGGCTGCGGGACTAGGGATCGGAGGTGGGGCCGCCATATCACGAAGGATCGGAGCAAGGGACAAGAGGGGTGCCGATAACGTGGCGGATCACATGGTCATCCTCGTGATGATCACGGCTCTGCTGTTCACCGTTCCGATGTTCATGGCGATCCCGGGTATTTTGAAGAGTATGGGTGCAAGGGATTCCCTCGATATGGCCGTGGGATACGGAAGGATCATCATCGGATTCTCGGTTATCATATTCTTCAACAACATCGCGAACGCCATCCTGAGGGCCGAGGGTGACACGAAGAGGGCCATGTATGCCATGATCCTGGGCTCCGGTCTCAATATAATTCTCGACCCGGTCTTCATATACGGGTTCGGGCTCGGTGTCGAGGGAGCTGCCTGGGCGACCATGGCCTCTTTCACTGTAACGTTCACGCTGCTCTTCTACTGGTTGTTCTTCAAGAAGGACACGTTCGTCACGTTCAGGTTCCGTGATTTCAGGTTCAGGTGGAACATAATCAGGGATATCATGAGGGTCGGCGTGCCGGCATCCCTCCAGCAGATGGCAATGTCCGTGAATATGATATTCCTCAACGCCCTCATCATATCAATAGGGGGGGAGCAGGGGGTGGCTGTCTTCTCGACGGGATGGAGGGTTGTGATGATGGCCACACTGCCGCTGATGGGGATCGCGTCCGCTCTCATCTCCGTGGCTGGTGCGGCATACGGGGCCAGGGCCTACAGGAAGCTCAGGCTCTCCCTCGTATATGCCATAAAGTTCGGATTGAAGATCGAGGTCCCCGTTGCGGTGTTGATGTTCCTTCTGGCCGATATGATCGTTCTGGCCTTCACGTGGTCTCCCGGTTCCAGGGACCTGAGGGGAGATCTCGTGATGTTCATCAGATTGTTCTCCCTGATGAACTTCTTCGTGGGCTTCGGTATGCTGTCGGGGGCCACCTTCCAGGCGATAGGGAAGGGTTTCAATTCGCTGATCGTTACGATATTCAGGACGATCGTGTTCGCACTTGCCTTCGCCTACATATTCGGTTCCGTTATGGGCCTTGGACTCGAGGGTGTGTGGGGCGGGATTCTCCTCGGGAACTTTCTCGGATCCCTCGCGGCATTCGGGTGGGCCTATTCCCATATCACCCGTCTTGTCAAGGGCAGGATAACCCCGGATCGAGCGGAATGAAAGGTCCGTCATCACGGGGGATGACGGAACCCTTGACATCAGCGGATGCATTCCGGGAGGTTTCACGAGAATGCGTTCAAGAATGAAAGAAGTCCCGGTTTGTTCGTCAGCAGCAGGCCCAGTATGATTCCGGCCGCTATCAGCAGCCCCATCCTGACGGTGGGATTGAGCTCCCTGTTCGCAAGGGCGCCGTAGGCAAATCCGGATATAAGCGTAAGCACACCGATGTAGATGAACTCGTCACCCAGGAAGAAAAACCATTTCACCTTTTTCTCGTATGAATCCGAAGCCTTCTCGTAGTCGTCATAATCTTCGTAATCATCACTGTCAGGGGTTTCCAGAACCGTTACGATGCCTGCAAGTGTGGCTCCCACAAAGATGGCGAAGACCCCCGCGAAGAGCAGTATCTTGGTCAATGTCAGGCTCTCCGGGGGGGGCATCTTTCTCAAGGGAGCCGGAGGTTCCCTTGAAAAGAGTTCGTCCACTTCATCCTTTTTGTAATTCGCCACATTTTCCGGGGGTGGTACATTTCCACCCTGCACTGGGTTGTACATTCAAATCACCTGTTCTCCATATCCTGGCCGGGATCCCGTTCCCCGGCCAATTGTGCAGAGGAGTGTGATTATTTAATGCATTTGAAGAAATAATTTATAATGTCATTTCCGGGGAAAGATTGATAATTCCGGTTGTAATCCTTTCGATCAGGACGGGGGAGATCTGCGGAGGTCATGTGGATATCCATGTCATTCGGCAATTCTCTCGGAGCTTATCCTCAGTTCCCCGTCCAGATAATCGACAGTCACCCTGGATGAATCGAAGACCTCTCCCCTGAGAATTGAGAATCCGAGGGCCGTTTCAAGGTCCTTCTGGATGACACGCTTCAGGGGTCTTGCCCCGTATATCGGGTCGTACCCCTTCTGGGCGATGTGTTCCTTTGCCCTGTCCGTCAGTTTGATGGATATGCCCCTCTCCCTCAATCTCTCGTTGAGCTCCCCTATCTGGATGTCGATTATCTTCCTGATGTCGTCCATGGTCAGGGGTTTGAACAGTATGATGTCGTCCACCCTGTTGAGGAACTCCGGCCTGAAATTGGCCTTCAGCTCCTCCATCACCGATTCCTCGATTCCCGGTAGGAACGTTCCGTCAGCATCTATTCCCTGGACAATCCTGGATGAGCCTAGATTCGAGGTCATGATGAGCACGGTGTTCTTGAAGTCCACCGTCCTTCCCTTGGAATCGGTTATTCTCCCGTCATCGAGTATCTGGAGCAGTATGTTGAACACCTCCGGATAGGCTTTCTCCACCTCATCGAACAGGATTACCGAATAGGGTTTCCTCCTGACGGCCTCGGTGAGCTGTCCCCCCTCCTCGTACCCCACGTATCCGGGCGGAGCTCCGATTAGCCTGGAAGTGGAGAACTTCTCCATGTATTCCGTCATGTCTATCCTTATCAGGTTGTCCTCGGAGTCGAACATGGCCTCCGCAAGGGCCTTGGCAAGTTCCGTCTTTCCCACTCCGGTGGGACCCAGGAACATGAATGAACCGATGGGTCTCTTGGGGTCCTTTATACCGGACCTTGCCCTTATGATGGCCTCGGTCACCCTCCGCACGCCGTCATCCTGACCCACAACGCGTCTGTGGATGGTCTCCTCGAGGGAAAGTATCTTCTTTCTCTCCCCCTCGAGAAGCCTAGAGACGGGTATGCCTGTCCATTTGGACACTATCTCCGATATCTCCTCCTCGGTGACGACCTCGCGGAGCATGCTTCCGGATCCCTTTCTCTTCGCAAGCTCCTCCTCTCTCTGCCTCAGTTCCCTTTCCAGGGAGGGTATCCTCCCGTGCTTGATCTCCGCCGCCCTGTTCAGATCGTACTCGAGTTCGGCCTCCTCGAGCTCCTTCTTCGCCTCCTCTATGAGCTTCCTGAGCTGTGATATCCTGACTATCTCCTCCTTCTCCTTCTCCCATTTCCTCGACAGCTCCTCGGACCTGGTCTTCAGCTGCTTCAGCTCCTCCCTGATGGCCTTGAGCCTCTCCTTCGAGGCACGGTCCTTCTCCTTCCTGAGAGCGGCCTCCTCGATCTCCAGCCTCATCACCTTTCTGACAAGCTGGTCCAGCTCCTCCGGTCGGGAATCTATCTCCGTCCTTACCATGGAGCAGGCCTCGTCGAGGAGGTCTATCGCCTTGTCCGGAAGGAATCTGTCGCTGATGTATCGGTCCGAAAGTAAGGCAGCCGTCACCAGTGCATTGTCCTTGATTGTGATCCCGTGATGGACCTCGAACTTCTCCTTCAATCCTCTCAGTATGGATATCGTGTCCTCCACGGAGGGTTCGTCCACAAGTACGGGCTGGAATCTTCTCTCCAGGGCGGCATCCTTCTCTATGTATTTTCTGTACTCGTCGACCGTGGTGGCGCCTATGCAGTGAAGCTCTCCCCTTGCAAGCATCGGTTTGAGCATGTTGCCGGCGTCCAGGGACCCCTCGGCCTTCCCGGTTCCCACGATCGTGTGAAGTTCATCTATGAACAGCAGGGTCCTTCCGTGGCTTCCCTTGATCTCGTTGAGAACGGCTTTCAGCCTCTCCTCGAACTCCCCGCGGTACTTTGCACCCGCCACGAGGGAGCCCATGTCGAGTGCGAAGATGGATTTGTCCTTCAGGGATTCCGGGACATCCCCTTTCACGATCCTCTGGGCGAGACCTTCCACTATCGCGGTCTTTCCCACTCCGGGGTCCCCTATGAGGACCGGGTTGTTCTTCGTCCTCCTGCTAAGGACCCTTATCACCCTCCTTATCTCGTCGTCCCTTCCTATTATCGGGTCCAGCTTTCCGGCCCTTGCCTCCTCGACCAGGTCCCTGCCGAACCTCTCCAGGGGGTCATATCCCGCTTCGGGGTTCTCGGAGTCCACTCTCTGTCTCCCGCGCAGTTCGGCGAGTGCCTTCAGAACCGGCTCCCTCTTCATCCCATATTTGTGCAGCAGTTTGCCCGCCTCCGTTCTTTTGCCCTCCTCGATCAGGGCAAGTAGGAGATGCTCCACGGAAACGAACCGGTCCTTCATGGAGTTCGCTTCCTCCCTTGCGTCGGCAAGTATCCTTATGAGTCTGTTGGTTGCGACAACATTTTCCTCGTTGTACGAGGACTCTCCTGTTTTGGGAAGGGAATCAAGCACCCTCTGAAGTTCATCCCTGAATTCCCTTGCGTTCACGTCCAGCTTTTCCATAACGGTCCCTGTAAGACCGTTCTCCTGTGCCAGCATGGCCATCAGCAGGTGTTCCCCGTCCACGTTGGGATGCCCCATCCTCATTGCCAGTATCTGGGCTTCCTGGAGAACCTCACGGGATCTCTGTGTGAATTGATTAAGGTCCATTATTAAACGCCTCCATGTTGTGAATATTCATTATACAACCTTTAGTTAGTTAATGATAATGTCATATGGTATATAAATGTTTTTATGTGCTTGTCTCAACTTTACATGAAGGCTCCCGGAAACCGCATATTTCGAAAACATTTCGGGAACACGATTTATTTTCACTCATCTCCCGGTAAACCTTTTTCTAGATGAAAGGAGTTTGACCCATTGCAGGGTCGGGGATCAAAATGGTCTATCAGCGATACGAGATCGGGATCGAGGCAGTAGACCGCATTCTGGGAGGGGGGATCCCTTCGGGTTCGGTCCTGACCCTCATCGGTGAACCCGGAACGGGAAGGATGGATCTGGCCCTGAGGTTCATCTCGAAGGGATTCGAGATCAATGAACCCGGGCTGTTCGTCTCCTTCACATCCGTTCCCGTCACCGGATATCTGAAGCGATTGAGAGGCAGGGCTCCTTTTCGGGCCCTCCTTGAAACGGACGAGCCTCTTTTTCTGAGCACCCTCGAGCTGAAGGGACTTGATCTGGTCCTCGGCATAATCGAGGAGGGAGCCGTGGGAAGGCTGGTCCTGGACAGACCAGAGGTTCTGGGGATGAGGAACATTCAGAACTGGTTCAAGAACCTGGAGGATATACTGATCAAGGCCAGAACCATCGGTATGGGCACCATGATGATCGCCGGACCCGATTTCCGGAGTCTGGGAGACTACACATCCGAGGGACTGCTGGAGATGGCCGTTGATGAAGATGGGAGAAGGTCCGCCAACCTCCGTAAATGGCCCTTCAGCGAGGGAGGAAAGGTAAGGGAGTCGGAGGTGGGGGAGTGGGTCCGGTAGATGATCGGCTGTCGTCTCTCACAAAGGTAAAGGGGTTCGGAGAGAGGCGGGCCGGACAGCTGATGGCGGGGATCGGAGGGAGGGAGGCCCTCATCGAGGTCCTTGAGAAGGGTGACGTGTCCCGGCTCTCCTCCGTCCAGAACATATCGGGTAGAATGGCAGTGGAGCTCATCACGGCCTACAGGGGGGAGGACCCATCGACCCTGCTCCGGACGGATGGTGTCAGGGATATCTACGAGAGCATAGTGGAAAGGATCCGATCCTACATGATGACAGGGGAAGGCCGCAACAGGACGTCGCTGCTCCTGCCCTGCGGGGACCTCGGGGAGAGGGAGAGGGAAGCCGCTGAGAGATACGCCCTCTTGGAGATGCTGGAAGGTGTGGACAGGGAGGAGGTGAGCTCATGCCTCGCCTCGATAGGGAGGGTAGGCAAATCCGGTAGGAGGAACAGAAAGCTCGATTACATACTCATTGTGGAAAGCGAGAGGGCATATGATAAGTTGAGGGCGGCGGGTCTCGACAGAAGGTGCCTTGTCCTGTCCCCCGAGGAGGTGGAGCAGAACCTCGAGGGCACGCTCATCCTCGTTTACGACAGCAGGGAGATCGATGAATCGGTCCTCCCCATCGCAGCCTCTGTCGGCTGCGATTCCCCGCCGGAAAGGATAGTTCCGGAAGTGATCCTCGATCTGTACGGAGGCCGCAGGGAACAGCTCAGGGCCCTCTCGAGACTCGAGGAGATATTCGGAAGGGAACCGGCCGCATCAGGGGTTCTCTCGGAACTCGAGGCCTTCGAGGCGCTCGCGGCGGAAGAGGATCCGAAGGAGGATCCGCGCCGGATCATCGAGGGTATCAGGTCGGAAATCGAGGATTCACTGCGGTCGAGGATAGAGGAGATCACGCTCTCCGGTACCGATGCCCTGTCCCTGCTCGCTTCGGGGGAATCTCCGGTGCTGAGGGATATCTTCCGGGAGCACTCCAGAATGGCCGCGGAGATCGTGAGGAAGAGGCTGGGGCAGAAGAGGGACCTCTTCGTGATGGGTTATCCGGTAACGGTGGATGAGGAGGCCTTTGAGAGGATGCTGACGGAGATGGAGGAGGAGGGAAGAAGGGACCGTTTTCTCCGCAAACAGGAGCTTGCATCGCGGTTGGCAGCGGGATGGGAGAAGGTGAAGGGGTCCATCGACTGGGCTCTTGACCTTGATTTCAGGTTCGGTCTCGCATGCTTCATCAGGGACATGGAGCTTCATCCGTTCAGGATCGTGGAGGGGTGGTTCGGAATGCACGATGCGTGCCATCTTCAGCTTCGATCACAGGAGGACCGCCAGCTCGTGGATTATCATCTGGGAGAGGTCCCGCCGCATTACGGTTCGCTGTTTCCCTTCAATCGGGTGTCCTCGTCCAGAACGGCAGTGCTAACGGGGGCGAACTCGGGAGGGAAGACCACCCTTCTGGAGACCATATGCCAGATAGTGATAATGGCAAGGATGGGCCTTCCCGTACCGGCGGAGCAGGCATTCGTGCCCGAAATAGATGACCTCTATCTGTACCGGCCCAGGAGAAGGCTGGATGCCGGAGGTCTTGAAGGATTCCTGAAGGAGCTTCTGCCCCTTGCCGTCAAGGTGGACGAGAGGACAATGGTCCTTGCCGATGAACTGGAGGCCATGACCGAGCTGGATGCCGCCTCCCGGATACTCGGGGTGTTCATAGATGAGATCTCGAGGAGGGGGGCCTTTTCCGTCGTCGTCACCCATATGTCGGACGAGATCACCCGCTATACCCGGTGCAGGATAGATGGGATAGAGGCGAAAGGACTCGATGAGAACTACGAGCTCATTGTGGACAGGACCCCGCTCATCGGAAAACAGGCAAGGTCAACGCCTGAGCTCATCCTGAGGAAGCTGAAGGGAAAGTCCCGTGGTGGCGAGAGGGAGATTTATTCAAGGGTCCTCGAGAGGTTCGATACCGGATGATGTGAAAGATCATTTACAACTCCGCTTTCGGCTCACAAATATGAATCCATGAGGTGAGAGGAGAGTTGAATTGTCTCTTCACCTCAATTGATGTCCTTTTTCATTCGTGAAAGTTTCCCATCATCTACTTGTTCCTTCAATGGTTGAGGGACTTGGAAAACAATGTTCCTTTCGATTTTAACGAATGCCTTTCCGTTATGGTTCTCTATTATTTTCACTGCTGGTGTTCCTGAAAAAGTGTGCGTGGTTGCATGAAATACTGACAACACCAGATCTTGGAAAACCTGATCATCTTCAAGGTTTGTAATCTTCAAACCGATGCTATCTCTGGCCTTTTCTCTGCAAATATGCCTCCCGTGGCTCTTGAATTCCCTATGGGCCGAAAGATATAATGCAATTTCTTCAGCATTTTTTTTTGAGTTCGCTTCATTCTTGAACATGTATCTTTCCAGCCATTCGGAAACAAGAGAAATCGAAAGGTCCTGTGCATTACGACATTCGATCAATAAGGCTGGCCCGTATTGGCTCAGAATAGGCATCCATGTTCCAAGGTTTTCGGGGTCTTTACATTCCTTCTTTGCCAGATCGAATTGATCAAGGATTGCTTCCGCAGGAACATATTTCGGCCCAAATTGAGTATAAACCAGCATCTGGGGATCTATGGGACCCAACGAGGAATGCTTTCCCATCACTATCTCATCAGCACAACACGCAAGCATGGTGGCAGCTGACATTGCAGCCTGTGGAATGATGACCCTTATATCGGTGAATTTGGTTCTCAGGTAATTGACCATAGCTTCGGTAGCTTCGGCTGAACCACCAGGACTGTGAATGATCAGATCCAATTTGGTGCCTTTCAATCCATGGACCACTTCCATCAATCCCTGAATATCCTCTTCGTTGATGCTTATATTTTCAGGATCGTTGGCTCCGGGTTGGCTCCATTGACTCATGTAGATTACTACATTTCTTTTTGTATACCTGTTCAATCGGCGCAGGTATTTCCTGCGGATCAGGTCAAAAGGAATCGGTGTTCCTTTTTCCCTTAACTTCTTCAATTCTTCGAGAATGCCGCCCCACGTAGGCATTGTATCACGATTAATATGAGGATTCATTATTTGCAGTGTTCTTAACTTTCCTCAAGGTTCCTCTCAGATAGATGTTGCTTCTTCGAACTACAATGTCATACTGTCCATATAACTCAAGAAGGTCATTCAGACCTGGCTGCTTGCTGAATCTGTTTACCATCTCCCGGTAATCCTGGTCCAGCTCTTCGTCGGGCATTGTTTCTCTCACCTGAAGTATGAGATACTTATTACATAATAATTTTTTGGATGTTCGTTCCCTTCATTATTTATCTATCCCGTGAATGGTGATCAGAGCAACATATGTTCGAATGAAGCCCCCTTCATTCGATTATCATATTTCAGCTGCATAAGGCACAAGGCTTAAGGGCCAAATGCAACGTGGTGTGGGCAGGTATCGAGATGAAGAAAGGAACGAAGATGACCTTCGAGGCCCTGATGAAGGTGA
>Ga0164318_10000891_pt1 | contig 24860 bp, 26 predicted proteins | sample GuaBasSedimGuay9_FD_113734 | JGI IMG/M metagenome (GOLD analysis project Ga0164318, IMG submission 113734) | Subseafloor sediment microbial communities from Guaymas Basin, Gulf of California, Mexico - Guay9, Core 4571-4, 0-3 cm | ecosystem: Environmental > Aquatic > Marine > Hydrothermal vents...
AAAACGTGTTCGTCGCGGCCGTGGCAGCCTTCTTGCTAGGAGGCATGATGGCTGTGATTGATAATGTATTTGTTTTCGAGCCTCTTCGCAGAAGAGGAGCCAACGTCGTTATATTGATGATTGCCTCCCTGGGTCTCTGGATTTTCTATAAGTATTTCCTTTACTCTGTAGTGGACGCTGCTTCAAGAGTGATTAAAGTTAATCTAGTTTCTCAATTGATTCGTTTTGAGAACTTTCCCAGTCTTTATGTAGGTGGTTATGTGGTTAAGGGATCTCTCTTGATGACTATTCTCTTCAGTTTCCTTCTAATGGGGCTTCTATACATCATTCTTCAGAAAACAGCCATAGGTAAAGCCATTAGAGCCATATCCGATAACCCGGGGCTTGCAGAGATTTCAGGAATTCCGCGTTCAAAGGTTCTTAACTTCATGTGGTTCCTAGCCGGAGGAATAGCCTCCATAGGGGGAATGCTTTGGATAACCTACGCTATAGCAACACCTGAGGTGGGTGACACCCTCATACTTCAGATATTTGCTATAGCCGTGATTGGAGGATTGAATTCATTGCTATGGACCTCAGTAGGTGCATTCATTATAGCAGCTGCAGAAACTATAGGAATGGCTCTTCTAAACCAGTATTTCGGTGTGCCTACAAGTTTCAAGCCTTTCATAACATTCTCCACTCTACTTACCGTCATAATTGCCTTCCCGCCTCTGGGAGCCGGAGGAGGGCTCCCCTATAGGTTCATTAAGAAGAGGAGGGGTGAGAAATAATGCTTCAGTTCGATATACTTGGATTCCTTGCCTCTTGGGGAACCTTTCTAGGAATATACGCAATACTCTCCATATCCCTCAACCTGGAGGTGGGTTTCACAGGTATGGCGAACTTCGGTAAGGTGGCTTTCTACGCTATCGGTGCGTACCTTGGAGCAATAATCTCAACCTACACAATTCTTGCAATACACAATATTTCATCACCTCCTTATACCACCGAGGGCATAATCGCTCTAGGGAGGTATGGAGGGGAAAACCCTGCACTTACAGTAGGTCTCTTTGTGCTCTCCCTAATCATAGGGTTCATAGTTGCAGGTGTGGTGGGATACCTCCTCACATACCCAACATTAAGAGTGGGACCTGCATTCCTTGGAATAACTCTCCTTAGCTTCGGAGAGTTGCTAAGAATATTTCTCCAGAACTATGAACCAGTCGGCAAAACTAATGGGATAGCTGGAATACCTCATCCGTTTGTGTGGGTAGCTAATACGGCACTAAGAGACTGGCTCTACGTTATTGTCGTATTAGGAATTTTGGCAATCGTCTACCTTTATGCACAGAGAGTGGTTAACTCCCCATTCGGCCGAGTCCTTAAGGCTATCAGAGATGATGAGACCGCGGCCCTATGTATGGGTAAACACGTCCCCCGAACTAAGGCAACAGTCCTCTTCATAGGATCGGGCTTCGCGGGGGTGGCAGGAGTACTGATGGCTTTCTATCTCAGCTCTGTCAACCCCAACATGTTTGTCACTACAGTGACCTTCAATATATGGGCTATGGTGATACTGGGCGGCCTCGCCAACAATAAGGGTGCAATTCTGGGAGCTGGTATAGTAACCTTCGTCGACAGAATTCTGACGTTCGTTACACCGAACTTAGGAATAACTGCAATCACCCCGGACTACATGAGGTGGATGGTTGTTGGCCTACTCATAGTCCTCGTGCTGATGTTCCTTCCTAAAGGACTCATACCTGAGAAACCCATTGACACACCAGTCTGGAAAGCTGTAAGAAAGCTGCTTAAGGAGGAGGTGAACGGTGAATGAGGAACATACTGGAAGTGAAGGATGTGGCTAAACACTTCGGCGGAGTGAAAGCGCTGGACGGTGTCACATTAGAAATTCCAGAGAAGGGAGTTATAGGGTTAATAGGCCCTAACGGAAGCGGTAAAACAACACTCTTCAACGTAATATCTGGATTCTATATTCCCACTAGGGGAGAGGTCTGGTATAACGGGGAAAGAATAGACGGACTAAACCCCAATGAAGTATTCCTGAAGGGGATTGTCAGAACATTCCAGATACCTCGACTCTTCAACTCACTGACCCTGCTTGAGAACGTGATACTTACTCCGCCGCATCAAGAAGGAGAGAGAATTCTTAAAGCCCCAATAAAATCTGCGTGGGAAAAACAGGAAATTCAGCTAGCTGAAAAGGCTGTCTACTTACTTAAGAAATTTGGCTTGGCCGACCTTATAGATGCTAAAGTGTCTGAACTCTCTGCAGCCCATATGAAAATGGTAGAAACTGTAAGAGGTCTAATAACTGATGCAAGGCTTTATCTCCTTGACGAGCCCGCAGCTGGTGTCGCTTACACTACCGCGAGAGAGCTCTTCAGCTTCATCACTAAGCTTAGAGAAGAGGAGGGGCTGGCATTCTTCATAATTGAACACAGGCTAGAGGTCCTAATGGACTTTGTGGACTACGTATACGTGCTCCATAACGGTAAGTTGCTTTCCCAAGGTAAACCAGATGAAGTAATTAATGACCCGAAGGTGATAGAGGCTTACTTAGGTGGTTAAGATGAGCGGAACGGATTCAGTAATGTTGGAAATAAAGGAACTAGTTTCCGGTTACGGAAAGATGGAAGTGCTTCACGACATAAACGTTACTATCAGGAAAGGTGAAATTGTGGCTGTTTTGGGGCCGAATGGTGCAGGTAAAACAACTCTCCTTAATAGCATATTCGGAATCGCCACAGTTCATAAAGGTAATGTAATTTTTGAAGGACGTGAAATAACCAAGCTTAAACCATATGCTATAGTTAGACTGGGCATAGGCTATGCACCACAGCTCGATAATGTCTTCCCAACACTAACTGTGGAGGATAATCTAATAATGGGCGCTTACATGAGGGGCAGAGATCCTGGGATAGGTAAAGACATTGAGGAAATCTACGAGCTGTTCCCTGAAATCGCTAGGAGAAGAACCCAGAAAGCAAAAACGTTGAGTGGTGGAGAAAGGCAGATGCTTGCTGTAGCCAGAGCCCTAATGTCTCGTCCGAAGCTCCTGCTTCTAGACGAGCCAACATCGGGCCTAGCACCCAAGGCCGCTTCCATCCTGATGAAGAAAATCCTTGAAATAAGGGAGAAGGGAGTGACTATTCTTCTGGTAGAGCAGAACGTTAGGAAAGCCCTAGATATAGCTGACAGAGGGTATGTGTTGGTCAGTGGAAGAATAATTAAGGAAGCATCTAGCGAGGAGCTTAAGAAGATAGAGCTCGAGAAACTGTTCTTCACAGCGAAAGAGTGAATGTGGTATTTTTAACCTCTCCTTACTTCTTTATTCGGGCGAGGTTAATGGTAAGGCTTGCTCTGGCCGTGTCAGAGTTCAACTATGATGTGACCTACTTAATGATGCAGAAAGCTATTAATCACGCAAAGTTTCTCGATGCTGAGGTAACCCATATAGTTAAGGTTCCAGGCACATTCGAGCTCCCCTTAGCTGTCCAGAAGCTCCTAACCCTCGAAGACGTTGATGCGGTTGTTGCTTTAGGGGCAGTTATCCAAGGAGAAACCAAGCATGACGAGCTAGTATCAAGCCAGACAGCCAGAAAACTTATGGATTTATCCCTAGAGTACGCTAAGCCCGTGTCTCTCGGTATAATCGGACCTGGAGCCTCAAGAATGCAGGCATTGGAGAGAGTTGAGGACTACGCTAGAAGGGCCGTTGAGGCTGCAATTAAGATGGTGAAAAGGCTTAAAGAGCTTGAGGAAAGTGTCTATGAAGGATCAACTATAATAATTGAGTAGCGTCCAGTCAATGTCTTGTGGTCAAAATGGTTCAAATAGGTTTTCTTGAATTTCTGGGTTACAGGGAGTGGACAGAATCTCTAGGGCATGATAGAGAATGGTACATTCAAGCAACCCAAGCCAAGCTTTATCAAATAAATCAGCTTTTCACATCTCAATATGAAGGACTTGTACTACCGCTGAGGTACGACATGCAACTAATGATACTGCCTCCAGAAATTGATAGGGAGCGCTATATCAAAGGATTAATTGAAGCGCTGAAGCCGTACACCCCTACAGAGGTAAGTATTGAGTTAATGTGTGGTCCTATACCTGAGGTTCTTGAGAGAAGGAATCATGACAGGGAGAAATGTGGAGGGAAGGTAGCTGTTTTTCATGCAGACCTAAATTACTTCACTCAGAGAACGAAGGAGGTGGGTCCATACCTCACCTATCTCGAAATCCTTGACGTTGTCCATGAGTATGCTATGTCTCTAAAGGAAGCAGCTATTGTCCAGTACTTAGGAGGTGATAACTTAGCAGTTATTGCGGAGAAGGAGAAGCTGGATTCGGTAATTAATGAGTTAGTAAAGAGGAAAGGAATTAAGATAGGTATAGGTATTTCGTATTCCCCTAGGAAGGCCTTCGCCTTAGCCGCTAAGTCTCTAGGCGTAATCAGGAAGGAGGGTAGGGTGAGGACCTACCTTATAGAGGAGGACAGCTGAAAGACTTCCTAATATATAGAGTTACCTCATCCCCCTTCCGCAGATTCCCTCCGCCGGGATTAAGGATTGTGAACTTTAGGGTTTCTAGAAAGAGCTTCTCCCTTAGATTCTCCGCGTTAAGAGGCCAAGCCTCTTCATCTTTCATCTTTAGAAACACAATTTCATGACTCTCCATATCGATTCTCCTGTAAGATTTCGCCACCCTAACTCTAGAAACGGGTATAACACCTATTCTTGGGGTAAGGCCCCTCAGCTTTTCAATTAATGCACCACCAATAATTATCGTTGATGTGTAGGCAGCTAAAGGAAATCCGGGAACAATTAGCACAGGCTTCGAGCCTAAAGTGAATAAAGATGTAGTTCTTCCCGGCCTCATCTTTACTCCTCTGAATACTTCTTTACCGCGGATCTTTGTTCTGGAACTCCATGAATAATCCTTTTTACTGAAACCTGATCCGCCTATAATTACCACTGCATTGAATTTTTCCATTCTTTCCTTAATTACGCTACCAATTTTATCAGCATCATCTGGGAGTGGGGGGTGATAGAATGCCTCTGCCCCTAAATCATTAATTATGTGGGTTATCATTTTCCCTGTAACTTCAGGTTTTTCTCCGGAAACAAACTCGCTTCCGGTGGGAACAACTAGAATCCTCGGTTTTCTGTAAACCTTCAGCTTTCTAATTCCTGCTTCAGATAATATGTTTAAATACTCTGGGTAAATCAGATCTCCTTTCCCTAGTAGGGCCTCTCCCTTTTTTAGAACCGCTCCTTTCTTCACAATCCCGTACCCGCAGGGAACGCTCCTTCGAGAAATCAAGGATCCCTTCCTAAATTCTACAAACTCTAAAGGCAGAACAGCACATACATCATCCGATAGAGAAATCCCTGTCCTAGTCTCTACAGCCTTATCCGAAGACTTAATGCCTGCTTCAACATTTTCCCCAACAATAATGAATTTCTCTCCTTTCCTAGGTGGACGAAATGTTGCATAACCGTCGAATCTGGCAAAATTTTCCTTGGGGACATCACTTACTGCTCTCACATCCTCCGCAACTATCCTACCCACACACTCCTCAACAGGGAGAATCTCTTGAGGTAAGGGAGTTACGTAAAGATCTATTTTCTTAAGCACCTCCTCCAAAGAAATAGGAGAGATATAACGCATCTAGCCTCCATCCCCTATTCTTAATAAATTATCTTCCCCTCAATGATGAGTCTATCCCTATCTTCAGGGGAAACAGCTTTCTTAGCTTCCTTAATTAATTCATTAACCAGATTCTCGAGAGAACTGGGTTTCTTTGCTTCGGCATATATCCTTACCTTAGGTTCGGTACCTGACCTCCTAACAAGAACCCAAGTCTTATCAGGTAAATCAAGTCGATAACCGTCAATCGTCTGCACCTTTCCTTTTCCCTTATCAAGTTGCTTCACCTTATTTACGAGGGCTTCATATACGGCATCTCTAATGCCTCTGGGGACTTTAATTGAGTATCTTGCTTGAGGATAGTTGGGTACGGTATTCATTAATTCCCCTATTTTCTTGCCTCTCTCAATAATCATTTTGACTATTAGGGATGCTTGATGCATCCCGTCTATCCATGGCCCCCACGAAGGGTCAATAAGTTTCCAAGGCTCAGCAGCCATTAATGCGGAAGGATTCGTGATTAGTCCCTCATGTATTTTTCCCAGCCTTACAACCTCAAGTTTTCCTCCCATATCATGAACTACATCCCTTACTGCGTTTCCCACATCTATCGAGACTATAATTGTGCCTTTTCTCTGTGAAAGCTTCTCTTTGGCTAAGAGCGCTATTAAATGATCCTGCTTAATGAAGCCTTTGAGAGGGTCGAGTACCGCTAGCCTGTCTCCATCACCATCATGCGCTAGAAACACATGCACCCCGAGCTCACGTGCTGACGGAAGATAGGGCTCTAAAACATCTGGGCGAGGCTCGGGTGTACGGCCGGGAAAGTAGCCATCAACCGCTGAATTAAATGTAATAACATCTGCCCCCAAAGACCGCAGGACATGGGGGGTGACTAATGCGGAGGGACCATTGGCAGTGTCTACCAGAACGCGTGGACTTATTCTAGGGTTTTCAGGCATATCGAAGGAGACAAGTTCATCAATGTACTCCCTGAGGGGATCTTGCCTTGTTAGCGTACCGACCTCCCTCCATGAAGCCGGTTTAAAAGAACCTTTCTTCATTAAGCTCTCTAGTTCTTCCTCCATGCTGCGGGTGAACTCTCTCCCTTCCCCGTCAAATACTTTTATCCCGTTATCAGTGGGTGGATTATGTGAAGCAGTTATGTAGATTCCCCCATCCGAGTCTCCCCTATTAATCCACCAAGGAAGTACAGGCATGGGAATTAGACCTAAGTCAATAACGTCACTACCTATATACATGGCTCCAACGGCCGCGGCATGCTTCAGTAAAGGAGTTGTAGTTCTAGCGTCTCCTCCGAGAGCTATTTTCCTTGCTTTTAGATATGCAGTGATTGCTTTACCAACCAGTGTGGCGAGGTCTGGAGTGACATCATCGAGATAAGTCCCTCTTATGCCAGCTGTCCCGAACCAGGTTGTCATATGGATACCCTCTTAAGCTCTTCTGGCTTAAGAAGGGATATTCCTGCCTTCCTCCTCCCTCTCATGTATTTAACCACTTTTATGTAGAGAACTGTATCAGGATGCTCAAGATTAACCTCCCTATTAATATGTTTCGCCAGCACTCTAATGGAATCGATTGTATGTAGCCGAACCCTTCTCCCACCCTCCAACATGTAGAGATGCCCCTCTAGAGTTATTCTGAATGTGTGCTGCGGTGGGATCTTATCAGAGATTTCCTTAACCACCTCTTCCACATCATCTATGTATGGCTGGGTTACATAGTCGATAGGTATTGCCCTAATTATAGGTGTAGCCTGACCTGAGAGAGCTTCCCTAAGCCTTTTCGCAACCTCATGGGGATCCTCATCAACATCATAAAGAATTACAGACTGATAGGAGGAGATATATCTGAGACCCTCCCCAATGAGCTGCCTTATCTGGTTCCTAGCCCAACGATAATTATCAAGCCCTGGCTCATGCGTAATTATCAGATTAAATACCATTACTCTCCCTATCAACTATTAATCGGCGTAATAATAAACCATATAAGAAAACTGATTCAGCCTATCGACTGATTTATTCACAAAAGAAAGAAAATTTAGTTTTATGGGCTTTCCGCACCTACATGAGTTTCCTGCTGCCCTGAAGGTGTTGCAGGTATTGCGGGCAGGGATGGGAATGCTTCCTTCATTCTCTGCTCTGCTACAACCTTCGCCTCCTCTATGATCTTCCTGGCGTCCGGCCCAGCGTACACGCTTGTGCTGCCGGTGCCCAGCATTTCTCCAGCCTCCATCACGGTCTCCTGTAGCATATCCTGAACTTCGCCAAGCTCGATCCCTATTTCTGGCAACACCGTCTTAACTGCTGACCTCACCTCCTTAACTACCCCAACTATGGGTCCTAGGTAGAGAGCTACTTCACCTATCTCCCTAATAGTCTCTATCCTCAAACCTATCTGCTCTAAAGCTACCTGAACCATGAACACGGCCTTCGCAACCTTCCTTATTTCCGCAACCTCGTTAGCGTATATGGTGGCCCTCATCGTGTCCTTGCTTATTAACGCATCGACCACCCTCTGAAAGAGTTCCTTATCCCTAGACTTAAGTCTCTCTAGATAAACCTCAAGCCTCCTGTTCATAGAGTTAATCTTGTAGTGAGCCATCGCCAGCTTATACCTTAACGGCTTCTCCTTCACGAACACGCTCTTAATCTGCTGACCTACAGTCTTATCTTTCCCTTTCCATGCCTTTTCAAAGTCTTTAAAGTTAGACATGGTATTTACACACCGTTAAGAATCTCATATGCCGCCATTACTTAAAAAGTAGAAGCCTCTATGAATAAAGTAGAATTCCTTCCTTAAGTTGCTTAAGATATAGAAATTCCCTTTTAAAGTATTCACCATAAATTGTTGAAGGGGATGGAAGATGCAGGCAGTTGATTTTATGGGACAGTACCTTGACTGGAAGAGGCTTATTTCTTCAACCCTTTCGAAAGAGATAATGAATGAGGCCGTGCCTGAGGGCGCTAAAGGAATAGTGCTGGCAGGGATGGGGGGCTCCGGTATAGTGTCCGACATAGTGTACGAGATGTTGAAGCAAGCTGTGAACGTACCCCTAACTATAGTAAAGGATTTTGAGCTACCCCGATGGGCGAGGAAAGGATGGGTGGTTATAGGTATTTCCTACTCTGGAAACACTATGGAAACAATTGAAGTCATTAGGAAGGCCCTTAATAGAGGATGCTTTGTTTCTGCCGTAACTTCTGGAGGTAAACTTGCCGAACTGATGATTAGGGAAGGGTATCCACTTATTAAGATTCCTGGGGGACGTGCTCCAAGGTCATCCCTTCCAGCCCTCCTTACCGGGGTCTTAAGATTGCTGGAGATGCTGAGTGTGGAGAGACGGCTGTCGGAATACGTGGAGAAGGCTATGTACATTCTTGATGATGAGAAATTCATTGAGATGTGGAGTGAGAAACTAGTTAAGCATCTGTCCTCCAAGATTCCTGTTTGGGTAGTTAATCAGAAATACTACCCATTAGCGCTGAGGGCTAAAGATGAATTTAATGAAAACTCTAAAACCCTTTCCCTCATAAATGTTTACCCTGAAAGCGCACATAACGATATTGTGGGTTGGGAGAGGTGGTTTGGGCCGGTTGCCAGCGTCGTGTTTAGAGAGGAGAAAGACGAGATACTTGCATACATAGCCAAGTACATGCAGGAGCAAGGGGTTATTGCGGAGGAAATCCTGCTGGAAAAAGCTACCTCACCCGATGCCTACCTTAAGAACGTATTACTGTGGTCTCAGATAGTGGGGGTCGCATCAGTAAAGACAGCGATAAACAGAGGAATAAATCCTGCCGAGACAAGGTCTATCTTGGATTATAAGGAGTTTATTAAGAAGCTGAGGAGTAAATAGAAAGGTAATTTATTGAGGTAAGTAAGGATACTTGGGCAGTTAGTATGGTGAAAACTTCACGTATTCCAGGTTACCATAAGTTATCCGTTTCCGAGAGAATCGATAAGCTAAGAGAGCTCGCGAACCTGACGGAAGAGGATCTGGAGCTGCTGCGGAAAGCTGTCCCTCTTCCAATAGATACAGCTGACCGAATGATTGAGAACGTTGTGGGCATTCTAGGTATTCCTTTGGGCATAGCCACAAACTTCGTGATCAATAAGAAAGAGTACCTTATCCCGATGGCGATCGAGGAACCCTCGGTTGTGGCTGCAGCCTCTAATGCAGCGAAAATGACAAGGGCAGGAGGCGGCATAATGGCTGAGGCCACCGATCCCCTCATGATCGCTCAGATACAGCTTGTTAATGTACCCTCCCCCTACACAGCCAAGTATGTTATTCTTAGCCGTAAGAGGGAGCTTATTGATGTAGCAAATTCCACTAACCCCGTCCTTATTAAGGTTGGGGGCGGCGTCAGAGATGTTGAGGTAAGGGTTATTGAGTCACCTGCCGGTCCGATGGTCATAACCCATCTTATTGTGGATGTTAGAGATGCTATGGGCGCAAATACAGTCAACACTATGGCTGAGGCAGTAGCTCCCCTGATAGAGAAATGGACAGGGGGGAAGGTGTACCTGAGAATACTTTCTAATCTTGCAGATAGGAGGCTGGTTAGGGCATGGACCAAGGTCCCTAAGGAGGCTCTTGGTGGGGAAGATGTGGTTGATGGCGTAGTGTATGCATGGGCCTTCGCTGCCGGAGATCCTTACAGGGCGGCCACCCATAATAAGGGAATAATGAATGGCGTAATTGCAGTTGCTTTAGCTACAGGCCAAGATACGCGCGCCCTTGAGGCAGGTGCTCATGCTTATGCAGCTAGGAACGGAAGATACGAACCCCTCACAGTATGGGAGAAGGATCATGACGGGAACTTAGTTGGCTATCTAGAGATGCCTATGGCTGTAGGAATTATTGGTGGGGCCGTGAAGGTTAATCCCGTGGCGAAACTTTCCTTAAAGATTCTCGGGGTCCAGACAGCCAAAGAGTTGGCGGAAATAATGGGAGCTGTAGGTTTAGCTCAGAACTTAGCGGCCTTAAGAGCATTGGCTACTGAAGGTATTCAGAAGGGCCACATGAAGCTCCATGCAAGACAGCTTGCAATAACGGCTGGAGCCACAGGGGAGGAAGTGGATCTAGTGGTTGAGGAAATGCTTAAGCGCGGAGAAATTAGAATCGATGTAGCTAAGGAAATTTTGGAATCAATCCGTTCAAAAAAGTGATCACTTAAACTTACTTAACTCTGCCTTCATCTCCTCCTTCATAAGCTTCAGGAATGTATGTTCATCCATAACCGCTATTGGCTTCCCCTTCTCGTCCACAACAATTATTGCGTGACTTCTGCTCATCCTCATATGGTGAAGCAAATCAACCACAAGATCTGCCTCTTCAAGAAGTATAGGGTTCTTACGCATCACTTCCTCAGCCACAAACTGGGTAGCTACATCTATAGGTATTCTTTCTCTCCGTATTGATAATTTATCCATAGGTGGGAAAGTTGTGTAATGGGTTTCGCCTGCTAGAAGTAGGTAAATTAGGTCCGTGTCTTTAATGAGTCCCACAATCTTCCCTTTCCTAGACATCACGATGAAGTACTCTACCCCATCGAAAGCGCTGATAATTAGGTCTCTAACTCTCGCTACCTCACCAACAATAATATGCCGAGGAAGAAGATCCTTATGCTTCTTAATTATTTCTCCTATTCCCCTCTCCTGAAGCTTCTCCAACACCGCGAAGAATACCTTCTCCATTTCCTCAAATTTTTCGCGGCCCATTCAGCCCACCCCCTTTCTCTTCAAAGATATGAGTTTCCATGAACGTAACGCAGAGGGAGGACCGTGGGAAAATACCAGCTTAAGAAGTGGAGGAGCCGCGAAGTTCGTGATAAGAACTATGAGGATTGCTGAGAAATAAGCTTCCGGCCCGATAACTCCCAGTGACTGCCCAGCTACTGCTGCAATAATACAGAACTCTGCTCTAGGGAATAGACCTGCTGCTATTCTTAAGGCAGACCACTTGCTGTACCCAACTATGAATGATGTTAAACCACCTCCGAGAAGCTTACCTGCAAAAGCGGCCGCAATCATTAAAGCATAGAAAACTGCGTACTCAGGCTTCAAAGCAGTCAGGAAATCGATCCTAGCAGCAGAGTTCACGAAAAACATAGTTGAGAAAACTACGGCCATAGACTTAATTTTATCCACTGCTTGCTGAATACCTCTTGCATCAGAGAACGCTAGACCAATAGCGTATGCAGCAATTAGAGGAGAAACCCGGAAGTCTTTAGCTGTTACGGCAAGCAAAGCGAAAATCCCGAGCAATACCGTGAGTGTGGGTTCTGTAATTCTAAGCTTCCTCGAAAACTTTACGATTCTGTTGTTAACTTTATGAAACAGGAGAACCACACCTACCCAGAAGCCGAGAGCTAGCGCTGCGATCTGTATTGCGTTAATTATCTCAATCTGATGCAAAAGGGCAAAAGACGTAACGACCGCGATCGTTAGGAGGGAGCTAATGTCATCCAGCACAGCTATCGCCAGGATTGCTGTTCCTTCAAGGCTTCTCAACTTCCCCAGATCCATGAGGGTTCTCACAGTAAGACTTACTGATGTAGCTTCAAGTATGGTTCCTAGAAATAGTGAAGAAACTAGTGAATATCCCATAGCTAGACCTACTAGAGTTCCCAAACCGAATGCTGCTAGGGCCTCACCAATAGTGACCAAGCCCGCCCGCCGGATAGACTTCATAAACTCTCCGTAGCGTGTTTCAAGACCTGCATAGAAGAGGAGTAACGTGACTCCAAACCAGGCGAAAGCATCAACCGCTTCCCCCTTAGGGAAGATATTGAAGACCGTGCCGAGGAGGACTCCTGCAACTAGATCTCCTAGAATAGGAGGATACCTAATCCTAGCAAACAGTTCCTCAAAAGCTTTACCAACAATAAGGGCCAGCCCCAGCGCCATCAGCAGCTGTACTAGGACCGCTTCATAGCCCATAGGTCCTCCCATTTAATACAAAAAAAGAAGATAAAATAAGCCTGCCTATCTAGGGTTTAGCACTTCCGGAGCGACTCAATAAGCTTCTGAACTCTCGACTCACTGACTAATCTCCCTTTCTTGAAGTAAGTGCCAACTATAGCCCCATCGGCAAACGCCAAATATTTACACACATTGTTTGGATTTATCCCACTTCCCACCAGAACAGGGACTTCAACACTTTCCTTAACTTTCCTTACATCCTCTAATTCTGGAGGGCTACCCGTAGCAATCCCTGTTACTATAATTGATCTAGCCCCACCCCGCTCCACAGCCTCTCTAGCCACAACCTCAATAGGTCTCTTAACTAAAGGCATCCCGTGCTTAACATCCACATCAGCAAAGACCTCAGGATAGTAATTCAGGTACCTCATTCTCTGAAACAATTCGTAAGATATCGGTTCCATGATTCCCTGGTCACCCACAATTGTCTGTGAGAGGGCATTAACTCGGATGAAAGATGCTCCAGCAACCGCAGCAACAGTAACTGAATCAACACCACAATTCCGCAGAATGTTTACACCTACGGGTATCGAGAGTTCTTTAACCACCTCACTAACAATGATTGCCATTGAAGCAATGGTTGCATCATCAGCCTTATCCTTAGGGTATGGTGCGTCATAGAAATTCTCAATTATTACTGCATTGACCCCGCCATCCTCAAGTTTTTTTGCATTATCTAGGGCCTTGCTCAAAACTTCCTGGAATCTGCCTGAATAGCGTGGAGAACCAGGAAGAGGTCCTACATGAACAACGCCAATAATGTAGGGACGCCTAAGTTCCAATTCAACACCCATACATTAATGGGTTCTGGGGTAATTTAGAGTTGCATTCATGAGCACCCCATGCTATACTTTATATATAGTTGTATAGAATCAATTAGTGTACAAGGTGCTTAAGGCTTGCGACTAACCGAGAAAGAAACAAAGAAAAGATACGTGGAAGGAGCTATAATATCGGCCCTCAGGCTTTATAGGCACTGGAGAAAAAGAGGATTAACTAAACGCGAAGCTTTTGAGAGGGCCGTTAAGCAGGCCATAGGCATGATTGAGGTCAGTGAACTGGATTCCGATGAAATTTCAGAGGTTCTAAATGATTTAGTGAGAATAATTAACGCCGTTAATGCAGAGCTCAAGAAAGATAAAAACAGTAGGTAAGGGCTTATCAGCAGAGTATAGCTTAATAATATCGCCACACAGTTTTCAAAAGGAAAGGAAATGGAGAAGTATGGGCCATCGCTACTCCTGCGGGTATTTTTCGAAACTGCGGATGGGGGCTACTACTCCCCCTACTTCGAGAAGTGCTACGAAGCATTACCTATTCCAGATTTTCTAGGAAAGTTTCATAATATAGACTATGCCCTAAATTTTGTTTACGATAAAATACCGTGCAGATGTGGAAGGTGTAAACTAAGTAAGTACCTTCCGCTGGACTATGTTTTAGTCGGTGGATCAAGCTATGGAGTCAATCAAATTGTCGCTCACTGGGATCCACGACTTGATATAGGAGTCTACAGTGACTTCTGGAGATCGGGCGGAGGAAGAATACCTAGGTCATTCAGGGAGTGTAAAAACGATTGCTACCTCTTCTTCGCTGCTGGGTTGGCCAAGTATCCTCCTAGATTCTTCTCTAGAAAGAAGGGCTTCACAGAAATCAGAAGAACCTTCATGAGAGTCGAGAGAGGAATCTATGTTGTTGCCTACATGAAGATAGATAAAGTTGTTGACATAACGCAATTCGCTTCCAAACTCGATATTAATATAAGAAAAGAAGGAACAGCAAAGATCTGGGAGGAGGCAGTCAAGATTTACGGCGAGAAAATCACTATGACCCCACACTATGCCCGCATAGGGGATCTTCCAGTAGTTATTCTTGCGGAGAAAGGTAACTATGGATTCTTCGAGAAGCCTATACCACTAATCGAGTGGGTAGGCCAAAGAAAAGTACTCAGCAACTATTCCTACATGTTCGGAATTAAGAAACTCGATGATAAGGTTAGGCAGAAGACATTCTCACCTCGCGAAACCGCGGAAATTATAAAGACCTTAACAAAAGAAAACTACCTTTGAGTATTAACTTTCCAGAATAATTTAAAAATTTAAATAGTGTCTCAACTAATCTTTTATTTAGCGTAGCTTGCTGAATGCCACATACTGGATTAGGTGTTAATCACGCTGTGGATCATCTGGTTGGCGGTGGGAATAGGAGTTGCCTTCTTTCTTGCGTGGAACAATGGATCTAATAATGCAGCAAATGCCATAGGCACCGCGGTAGGGGCCCATATAATCTCATTGAGGAAAGCACTGGTAATAGCTGCTCTCTTCGACTTCCTTGGTGCAGTACTTTTCGGGTCATTCGTTTCGAGAACCTTGATGAGGGGTATAGTTGATGTAACACAAATAGAGGATCCGAAGGTGGTTATAGCAGGAATGATAGGTGCTTTGCTCGCTACAGGCCTTTGGGTTTTAGGGGCTTCAATACTAAAAATACCTATGTCAATAAGTCAAGGTATTGTAGGTGGTGTGATAGGTTTCGGCTTAGTTGCTCTGGGTATTCGAAGCATTGACTGGAGACTTGTCTCTACGATATTTATTTCTTGGGTAATCCTTCCCTTAGCTTCTGCCTTAATGTCGATGGCTCTGTATTTTCTTTACAGGAGAATGTTTCGGAAAGAGAGACTTATGATCCATATAGGTTGGTCGTCCGTATTTCTCTTGGTTTTTTCCACTGTTTTTCTATTAATGGTGAAGACGCTAAAACTTTCTGATATTCGTTTTGCTATAATGATCTCAGGAGTTCTCGGCGTTGTTGCTATTATTCTGTTTCTCGCATATATACTTGCCTCGCAAAGTGCTAGCTCTGCGGACAGAAGAAATAGGATTATTTACCTTCTTATGGTAGTGGCTATGGCTTCCATGTCTTTCAGTCATGGAGCAAATGATGTCGCCAACTCAGCAGGACCCCTCACAGCCATATATCTCGCGCTTAAGGAAGGAATTGTTCCGTCCTCAGTAAATGTTGATCCTGTAATGCTGGTGATTTGTGCTGCAGGCATATCGATAGGTATTCTTTCTTGGGGTTCCAGGGTTGTCGGCACTATCGGTGAAGAAATAACTACCTTGACCTTCTCTTCTGCCTTCACGGCTCAGCTAGCTGCCTCCTTAACAGTACTTATTCTGACAAGGCTTGGGATGCCTGTATCAACTACGATGTCTATTGTTGGGGCTGTGTCTGGGGTAGGTTTAGCTAGAGGTATAAGAGCTGTGAATATCAGAACCCTTCTGAAAATATTTGGTGTGTGGGCTATAGCAGTGCCCGTTGTTGCAGCTGGTGCAGCAGGGATCTATACATTACTCATAATGTTTATTTAACCACCCTGCCCCCTTAGGGCAAGTGTTCTTATGTAGTCACCTGCATCCTCTGCAAAATCAGTAACATTTTCCAGAGACTGCATGAGTGATATAACCATGTAGACTACGGCCGGGTTATGTATTATCTCACCGTACTTCACAAGGGCTCGCTTACCCTTTAAGAAGACCTCATCTGTTTCCTCCTCGATTTCCTCGACTTTATGTGAGAACACTAGGGCGTCCTTGGTGTTTCCATTAATTAGTTCCCTCAATGAATTATAGAGGGCCTCAACACTCTCCACGACCTTAACACTTAGCTCTCTTATAATTTCCTTCAGCTCTGCCGGCAATTCAAGAAAGGGTATAAGGGTAAGGTCGCGAGCGGCTTCCTTAGCATATTCAGAAACTAAGTCAAGCCTTCTCACTAGTCTTGCAACTCTCTCTCGAACGTATCCTCCGTGGGCTTCTCTAAGCTCAAGCAGAATTTCTCTCCTAAGATTATCTGCAAAGGTGTCTGCTTTTATTGCGTTGGCAAGTGTTTCCATTGCCTCTCCAGTCCTCATATCACTGACGAGGTCTATTCCTTTCTTCAGCTCCTTAACTATAGCATAGACTGACTCCCCGTACCTCAGGACATGTTCAGAAAGCTCTTCACTCATTTCACAGGGTGCGGGATTACTCAAATCTTGCCCCACATACAAATAGATCGAGATATTATTAATTTCCTTGCCTAGGAAAAACCGAACTTCCTATAAATCTGTAAGGCTTTCTCCCGCAGTTCCCTCCTCTTACTTCTGAAACTCCACATGTATTTGAAGGAATAAATAACTGTAAACCAGGAGTGGAGATACATACCAAGTAAACCTAGAAATCCTTGAAGAGGAGATGGTGAGGTGTAGGCTTTCTTAGCCAAGACCTCGAGCTTAATAAACAGATAAGAAATCAAGAAAAGGTACGCTCCTATACCTGCCCACAGAAGAACGGATTCGAGTAAAGTGGGGGGAATGAGGAGTTGTGCAATCACGGCTATAAGGAGTCCTATCGGAGCTATGGCAAAGATTGTCCATGGTATGAGATCTGGAGGAAAGAGTTTACCCAGCATATAGATTCCTTCAATAAGCCCCCTCACCCTAGATCGTTGCCAGAATTTAACACCCTCATAGGTCTTCGGGACAGATACGTAAGCGACGGCTGATGGACAATATCCAAAGGTTATTCCTTTCCCTAGAGCTTGTATACTGAAGTAAAAATCATCACTTCTCGATGAAGGAACATAATTAGTGACGCTATATACATCCCTTTTAACAATTTTGTTATTTCCGGGGGCATGCCTTTTCCTAACGTAACTGAACATAAGGTGATAGGCATGATACCAGTAAAACATTTTCGACCATATCGACTCATGTCTCACAACTGTTTTACCTGAAATTACATCACCTTCGGTGCGGCAGCAACCTATCAATTCCTTAAGATAGGTGGGCTCATAGATGTTCTCCGCATCACCCCACACTATATATTTATAATTATGATCCAGGGCGTATCTTACCGCTTCAATTCTAGCAGGTCCAACACCACCTTTAACCTCTTGAACCTTGAACACTATACACGGAAATCTCTTTCTATAACGTTCACTTACCTCCCTAGAACCATCTTTGGAGTCGCCATCCATTATTAGTACATCAAAGCACTCACATATTCGGCATTCCTGCTGATTCGTTAGAGAACGTAGCGCCTGTTCTAAGCCATCCTTATTGTCCTTATTTACCAGCACAACCAGTATATCGCTCAAAAACTCACCTTATCAACGTAATAAGAAGAGTTAAAAGAAGCTTCGTCCTTTTCTGCCTATCTTTATGTGGGAGAACCCTAGATTCATTCCCTTCTTAACAAGGTCCATTATGGAAATTCTATTCAGTTCTTGAGTGTACGCCTGCTTCAACTCATGAGCGAGGTTTCTAGGCAGTCCTTTGCCTAGGAGTAGGAGACTGAACAAGGTCTTGTTCCTTAACTTGAAGAACTCAAGCTTAAATGTTAAATAAAGGAATGAATCAATAATTGATAAAACTATGACCAAAACATAGGTAGCGCTAGAAAATATGCAGTAAATTTTACGGAGCATTTTCCTTATTCTCATAATCCTGCCTCACTTTCTTCAGCTTTACTAATCGCTTATTCCCTGCAGTCTCAATCTCGACTATACCCTTCTTCTCCAACTCCTTTAACCTACTACTGATTATCCTTCTGGAAGCACTTCCACGAATCCTTCGGATCTCCCTAGTCAGTTGGCTTATACTTAACGGTCTATCTGTAGCTACAAGAACTTCAATAATCACTTTTGATATTGGGTCATGACGACCAAGTCTTCTCTCTAACTCAACTATTTTCTGGGCCAGCCTCACTGCCTTGTATGCCGGCTGCGTATAGGTAAGGGCAAGCTCAACAGCGAGAGAAGAGACTGGATCTATTGAAAGGCTCATTATAATGTTCTCTAGCCTCTCCAATCTCTCCAAAACATTTTCCAGCAGCTCTTCAACGCTTCTTTTCCCTTTCAATATTAATACCCGTCAATGGGTGGGCTAACAGGCTACTCCTCCCTTCTTCCGCCTTCTTCTTCCCCTTCCTTCTCCTCACTAGAGGGGGTTTCCTTAACCTTCTTTAGCTCCTTAATCTTCTCCGCTAGCTCCTCGGACTTAAATCCTTTCCACTTACCTAGGCTCTCAACTAATGTACCTATTACGTTAGCTGCCTTCAGTCGCTCATCAAAGTAGGACTTCGTCATTTCCTCAACTATTTTCTTATCCATCCCAACATCAATCAGTGACTTATAGAATTCGGCAATGTCCTTACCTAGAGCTTCCCCTTTCAGCTGCTCCATAACCATAGTTAGTAGCTCTTCCAGGGGCTTCTTGAGACTCTCAATGAAGTCGGAAACCGCCTTCAATACTTCCCTAAGCTCCTCGATATCTTTCTCATCCTCATCCTCTGCCTCTATCCTTACCTTGGGTATCTTAATCCTAATTTCTTCCTCTTCCTCATCCCGTTTTCTCTTCTCTTCATCTGATGGACACATATTTCTCACCATGTTACTTTCAGGGTTCACTCTATAATTCTTTAACTTATTCAAGTGGTCAGTAAGTGGTCAAAAGATCCTTTTTACTTCACTCTTTAATTAAATCAAGTATAATTTCTTAAAGAACCATGGAGAGCAAAGGTGTGTAGAACTCCAGTATCTAGTTCAACTATTTTTTTAAGGGAGCACATGGAGTATTGTGTATGGTGATATCCTTGTCCAAGGTCGCGTTATGGGCTGGATTCATTATAGCACTAATAATTGTAGGAGTTGCCGCGTACTACGCAGGCACAATGTCTGCTCCAACCCCCACAGGAACGATAACTACACCGCCTCCCTATACTCCACCAGAGAAAGTTAGGGCCGCTTTCATATATGTGGGGCCTGTGGGTGACTTCGGTTGGACCTATGCACATGACTTAGGCAGGAGAGTTAGTGCGGAACTATTCAAGGACTGGCTAGAGACCACCTATATTGAGAGCGTTCCTGAAGGTCAAGAAAAAGAGAAAATAGAGACATTAATAAGCCAAGGCTACAACGTGATATTCACAACATCCTTCGGCTTCATGGAAGGGACACTTGATGAGGCAAAGATCCACCCTGACATAATGTTCTTCCACTGCAGTGGGTATCTAAGATATAAGAATATGGGGACCTACTTCGCCGACTTCTACCAGATATACTACCTGAACGGCCTTCTAGCAGGAGCCTTAACAAAGACCGGGCATATAGGATATATAGGAGCCTTCTTTATACCAGAAGTTACCAGACATATGAATGCCTTCGCTATAGGTGCAAAAGAGATTGGCGATAAACTCGGGAAGAACATAACCGTCTACGCTATTGAGCTAGGCGCGTGGTTCGCGCCTGATAAGGCAAGGCAGGCAGCTCAGACACTGGTAAACCGGTATGACGTCGATGTGATTGCGTTCACTGAGGACTCAACTGCAATAATTGAGTACGCTCAACAGCTCTATGAGCAGGAAGGCAAACAGATTTACGTCTTCAGTCACTACAGCCCTGGATGGGTCTACGGTAAGGACGTTGTGGTAAGCGGCCAGATCGTGAGATGGGAGGTTATATATGCGGACATACTAAGCAAGATTAAAGCAGGGATCTATACACCCACAAATCTAGAAAACGTTGATTACTGGTATCTCCTCAACTCTGGTGCTGTAGAGTTTGGTGGACATATATTCCCCAACGGGAGTGTAATGTACATCAATCCGAAGTTCGATAATGAGCTTAAGAGCATTATTGTCCATGACGATCTGACAGGCAGAGATGAGGACGTATATACGTACACCATGCTCAGATATGAAATAATGAAGAATGCACCAATACAGACTCCTCTACAAGCAATAGCTCCACATAAGTATGAGAACCTGACCTCCATAGAGATAGGTGGTCAGGAAGGAACTTACTACATAGCTCCACCAGTCGATCCATTCATCGGTCCTATTAGCGGCTATAAGATCTCTGACCCATCACAGAAAGTTAACATTCCTGCTGGCGTGCGCCTAGGACACGATGACCTGTGGAGTATGGACTGGTTTGTTGACTGGGTCGTCCTATTAGGCGGGTAAGGGTGATAACTTGATGGAAGAAGTACAAACACAAAAACCTTTTTTTGAGAACACGCCTGGGCTTTCTTCTGGTGAGGAGTCCCTTCCCTTTCTTTCAGCTAGGAACATAGTTAAGAAGTTCCCTGGAACACTGGCACTCGATAAAGTATCAATCGATATTTATCCCAGAGAAATACATGCTCTTCTTGGAGAAAACGGTGCAGGGAAATCCACTCTAGTCAAGATTTTCTACGGAATATATGTTCCGGATGAAGGAGACATATTTATACAGGGCAAGAAAGTTCAAATAACATATCCTAGAGATGCGATCAAGTATGGAATTTCCCTTGTTTCACAGACTCCTCAAATTATTGAGCGTCTCACGATATCGGAAAACATTATTCTAGGACTTACTAAATATGGGCTGATTTCCAGAATTAAGAATATTCATAAGTACCTGATAGAGGAAGGAGAGAAACTTGGAATAAAGATAGATCCTGAGACCGAAGTCTGGAAACTAAGCTATACGCAGAAGCAGTTGGTGGAGCTTCTCAGGGCCGTCATCTTGGGAGCTAAAGTAATTATCCTTGATGAAGCAATAACATTCCTTCCACTTATTGAAAAGAAGAAGTTCTACAAGTTTATGCGTGAATTCACCAGTAAGGGCGGAGCTGTGATACTAATCACCCATAAAATTCCTGAAGCTATTGAGGCTGCCGACAGGATTACAGTTTTGAGAAAAGGTAAAGTTATCGGGACGGTGCCGAAGAAGGAAGCAACAATTGAATCTATTCGTAAAATGATGTTTGGGGAGAGAGTAAATGAAATAACCTATGAGAGACTTCCACTCTCACAACCATTGAATGAAACACTGCTAGAAGTGAAGGATGTCTGGGTATATGGGGATTATGGTGTTTATGCTGTGCAAGGTGTTTCTCTCAAGCTAAGGCCGGGGGAAGTAATAGGAATCGCAGGCGTTGCTGGAAATGGGCAACTTGAGCTTATTCAGAGCGTTATAGGTTTGAGGAAGGTGGATAAAGGTAGGATCTTCATAAAGAGCAATGGAGAGCTTGAGGATATAACCAATAAGGGCACCGGAAGAATAAGGTCTCTCGGAGTTGGTTACATACCTGATGAGCCGTTGAAATTCGGTGTCTCGATGGATAATACGATCGAAGAGAATCTGGCAATGCTTCCCACAATCTCTAAGAGGATTATAAGATGGAGAAGAATTGCTGAGCTAGCTAAGAAGCTTATAGATGAATATCGGATAGTGACCCCATCCAGCAGAACACAGGTTAAGCTTCTTTCAGGAGGAAACTTAATGAAAGTCCTCGTATCCAGAGAGCTAGAAGTCTCTAAGAAGATGTTGATAGCCTATAACCCTACGAGAGCCTTGGACGAAGTTACAGCAATAATGGTTAGGAAGGTAATCAAGTCGAAAGCCATAAAGAAGAAAATAGGGGTTCTATTCGCATCCGAGGATCTTGATGAGGTTATGCAACTCAGTGACACTATAATGGTTATGAATTCAGGAAAAATCGTCGGGGTTTTTCCGGCTGAGAAAGCCGTAAGGGAAGAGATCGAACGGTTAATGGTGATGTAGGCATGAGAGTGGTTGTAATAAGAAGGGTTAAGCCATTACCCTTCGGAGGAATAATTATTCCATTAATCTCAATCATTATCGGGATCCTTCTCTCAGCTTTAGTTCTTTACGGGGTAGGAGTTCCCCCAGACATCTACTTCTCCACTATCGCAACCTCTTTCTTGTCTCCACAAATACTCAGGTCTTTCGTTCTCCTGACCGCGCTGGGAGCAGCCTTAATTCTGTCCTTCTCGGGAGCTGTATGGAACATTGGTGCTGAAGGTCAGATGATTTGGGGGATGATTGGCGCAGGATATATAGGTGTGTTCGTAGCTGCATCATCCTATTACATAAGTCCCTCTGAACTCCCAATATACCAAGCTATGCCTGGAGTTATGATTCTGGATGCTAGCCCAACGAAGCCTGTTATTTCAGTTCTTCACATGGCGCCTCCTCTTGGGCAGGCCCTCATGATACTTGTCGCCATACTTTTAGGAGGTTTATGGGCACTCATAGCAGGGTCGCTGAAAGCTTTTCTGGAGATCGATGAGGTTGCTTCCACACTAATTCTTAACTATATTGCCTACTTCTCATTCAACTACTTAGTTTCGGAACCTCTCAGAGGATTAAGTGTTCAAGCGAAACAGTTCCTGAGAACAGACGCGCTACATTACGCACTAAGGTTTGTGAGAATACCTGTTCCAGGGACCACAGTAACCTATATGGAAGTTGCTTTAGCCGTAGGTGTATTCATTATAGTGTGGTTTCTGCTAAAATACACAACCCTTGGCCTAAGGCTTAAGATACTTGGTTCGAATCCTAATGCTTTGAAGGCTGCAGGTGTTAGTACTAGGAAATATATAATCATTGCCCTTACTCTAAGCGGTTTAATAGCAGGATCTGTTGGTGCCATGATATTCGGCGCCAATTTCTATAGGTTAGAGAAAATAGACAACATTGTGACACCACCAACCCAGAATATGGGATATACTGCAATTCTGGTCTCATGGCTCTCAATGCTTGATATCAGAGCAGTTCCCGTATCTGCATACATAGTGGCGGCATTGATGCAGGCAGGGTCTGAACTACAGGCGCGTTTAGGTACTGGTGGTGTTAGCGGAATAGTTAGTGGCTCCGCAATCACATATACACTCATAGGATTCGTGCTTATCACGTTCACTATTCTGAGGGTCTTCACCGAATATGAGCTTAAATTTGTGAGAGGTGAGAAGAGTGGCGAGTGAGATCCAGGTAATAATCGATATAATTCTTGCCGCAAGTCCTGCATTCGCCACCTACTACCTCGCGGCTTTGGGCCACGGAATATTCGAGAAGTCTGGAGTCCTGAATCTTGCAATTGACGGTGTCTTCACTCTTGGTGTGGCGATAGCCTTCGCCGTCACAGCTGTTTCAGGAAATCCTAATCTCGGTCTTATAGCAGCTATAGCGTCTGCCTCAGCATTCGGCCTCTTAATAGCCTACCTAACAATTAAGCTTCCCATAAGCCATGGGGCTATAGGACTATCCATAATGTTTGTGGGTTATGGATTAGCCTCCCTTGTTGGGGTACCTGTTAGAAGAGTTAATCCCTCAGCAAATTGGTATCCTATGGATGACCTGTTCTGGCTTTCTCTGATCGTAGGATCGATTGCTATAGGTATACTTATTCATTACATGCTTAGTCGAACTAAGCTTGGAGCAGCAATAAGGGCAACTGGCGAGAATCCTCATGCTGCTTCTTCCCTAGGTATTAGTGTAATGAAAATCAGATTAATCTCTGGAATGCTGGGATATGCATTAATAGGTGCAGGAAGCGCCTTATTCGTTCTAGCCTACACACAGTCCTGGACAGAAGGTACGGGTATGGGCCACGGATGGATCGCTTTCGCCGTCTCTCTCTCAGCTGGTAGAGATCCCATAGTGACTATGCTGGCCTCTACGGTATTTGCGGCCCTTCTTAAATACCAATACAACATCCAAGCCGCACTCAAAATATCTCCCCATATAACTAACATGATCCCGTTCGTCGCAGCTTTAGCTGCCATGGTAATATTCATGGTAACTCCTCTTCACAGAAAACTGGCGCCTCCGAAATCGTTAGGGAAAAGATACTTCAAGGAAGAACGTACTGTGTAACCTCACTATTTTCCCCTACATATATCCTTTGAGATAGGTGACAGAAGCTCCCCTATTTTCTGCAGATCAATTATCCCTGAAGCCGAAATTGAAGGAACGGTGAAAACCGCAAATATCTTCTCACCCGAGGGAGTTTTATGAACTACCACCATTGTTCTTTTCTTACCACCCCCTTCACCGATAACTCCTTCAAGTACCCTGACACCTCCCTTATCCTCCCTCAGTTTGAATCCCTTCCTCTTAGCCAAGTATTCGATAAGTATAGTGTCAGCGGACTCGGTAACATCTGAGGCTTCTAAAACACAGATATGCTTACTTAAAGACTCAGATTTACACATAAATCCTTCACAAAAGCTAACTTCCTCTGGAAGATTCAGTCTTTTAGGTGAAATCAACTCCCTATAAAAAAGGACTAATGAAGCGACAACAATTACTATTCCTAAAACAGCCCCAAACCTGAAATACGAGATCCAACCCCGCTCCACTTTAAA
>Ga0164318_10000892_pt1 | contig 24858 bp, 25 predicted proteins | sample GuaBasSedimGuay9_FD_113734 | JGI IMG/M metagenome (GOLD analysis project Ga0164318, IMG submission 113734) | Subseafloor sediment microbial communities from Guaymas Basin, Gulf of California, Mexico - Guay9, Core 4571-4, 0-3 cm | ecosystem: Environmental > Aquatic > Marine > Hydrothermal vents...
CTTTTGGGGAAGATCTCTTCCGGACTGCGGGATTTCTTTGCCGTTTTTATTTCGCTAACTTTGGTAGCTATTATTGCTTTCCTTTATGGTAAACCCCTGCACAAGGCTTTCTATTCTGGATTTCTTGGTCTACCCCTTGTCTTAAGACTCAATATGCTCTCCTGGTTCTTTGCTATTACCATAGCAGTTGTGGGAGCCCTTTCTATTATTTTCTCTTTAAGCTACATAAAAGGGAGAGAGAGAACCGACTTTTATTATTTGATGATGCTTCTGGTAAATGCAAGCATGTTGGGGATTGTGCTATCGGGTGATTTAGTTTCTTTCTATATCTTCTGGGAGATCATGTCCTGGAGCGCTTTCTTGCTTATAAGTTACAACCGAGGTCCTGCTTTGGCTGCTGGTATGAAATACATCATCATGTCCATTATCGGTTCTACGGCCATGCTCGTCGGGATGTTATCACTTTACGCAAGTTATGGGACGTTGAGTATCTCAGAAATTGCTCCTCAGATAGCTTCTGCCTCTCCCGGGTACATTTTATTCCTTTCAGTGCTTTTCTTCGTTGCTTTCGGAATAAAAAATGCAGTCTGGCCATTTCATACCTGGCTCCCTCCTGCCCATTCTGAAGCTCCATCTCCCTTCTCGGCAGTGCTTTCCGGGATATTAGTTAGAATGGGAATGTACGGCTTTCTTCTCTTTTTCTTTGTGATAGTAGGATCGAAAATTTTTCTTGGCTTAGGACGGGGTAGTTTCCATTACATTCTTGCATGGATAGGGGCTATCAATATAGTAATCCCTACCTTCATTGCTATGCTTCAAAATGATTCCAAGAGATTATTGGCATGGCATGGAGTTGGACAGGGTGGATATATGGTTCTGGGAGTTGCCTTAGGGACCAGTTTGGGAGTGACCGGGGGTATATTCCACATCGTTAATCATACTTCCTATATAGCCCTTCTCTTTTTAGTAGTGGGAGCAGTAGAATATCGAACGAATGGAATCCGAGATTTAAATTCATTAGGCGGTCTCATTAAGAGGATGCCTATCACTTTTATTGGAGCCTTAATAGGCGTTTGCGGATTAATCGGGCTTCCCTTGACCAATGGGTTTGTGTCCAAGTGGCTCATCTACAAAAGCTTAATTCTCCAAGGGCATCCTTTCTTAGCCTTTGGTGCATTGATAGGAACCTGGGGAACGATTCTTTCCCTTTACAAATTTCTGCATAATATGTTCTTGGGACAGCTTCCTGAAAGATATAATGGCATTAAAAAAGCACCGGTTAGCATGCAATTTCCAATCATTATACTTAGCCTGATTATTATTCTTTTCGGCATTTTTCCCGGAATTCCTCTCAAGGTCATCAATTGTATTGTAACTTCCTTTGGCCTTCAATCCTTAAATATTAACATCTGGGGAATTGGCTCGGAAACGGGTGCGTTAAATACCATAAACATCTTTGCCGCCGTTCTGGCGGTCGGTCTTATGGTCTGGCTGGTTTTCCGAGCGGGGCGAAAAGCAGAACCCCTTCCTCAAGAAGACACCTACGCAGCCGGTGCCGCCATTCCCAGGGAGAAATACCATTACACGGTGGATTTCTACAAGCCGCTGTATCGAATGATTTCGCCTTATCTGAGGGATGTAATAGATGAATTTTATTCCTGGATTGCTACTGGTGTAAAAGGGCTGTGCAACGGAATACGCCATGTCTATACAGGAGACGTGGGGTATTACGTAATGTATATCATACTATTCCTGTCCAGCCTGATTTTCGTTCAAATAATGTGGGGGATATGGTGATGGGTGTGGTAGAGTATATTTTGTCTCCCCTTCTGGCGCTTATCATTGGCATATTCTTTTTGGGGTTATCCAGGAAGATTATGGCAAGAATCCATTGGCGTTATGGTCCCCCTCTTACTCAGCCGATTATTGATATCATTAAGTTATTCAGTCAGAAGAGTGGAAGCCACGGATCGTTGTTTAACCTGGGGATAATCCTCTCACTGGCTGGTTCTATAGTTGTAGTTCTATTTATGCCCTTTGGTCAAATGTGCCCTTTAAAAAATTCCGGTGGCCTGCTGGTAATTCTTTATATGATGCTTTTAGGACCTTTGGGCATTGCTCTAAGCGGCGGCGAAGGGGCCAATCCTAATATCAGCATTGGGATCTCCCGTAAGCTTATTCTGGCCTTGGGCTATGAGGTGCCCCTGTTACTTATTCTTCTCGCGGTGATGACACACTACGAGACCATATCCATAGTGGAAGTAGTGAAAAAGCAGCAACATGCGGGCTGGTCTTTCATTTCTTTACCTCTATTGTTGCCCGGGATAGCTTATTTTCTCATTCTTCCGGCCATACTCGGACTGAGACCCTTCGAAGTTGTTCAGGCACCCCAGGAGATTGCATCAGGACCCATGGTGGAATACGGGGGCAAATTCTTAGCCTTCGCGACCATACAGCATGCCTTCAGTTTATTTATCGGCATCGCCCTTTTCGTCAATCTATTTTTAGGTGGTGCCAGCAATCCGGTTACTTTCTTCATTAAAATGCTGGTGGTGTTTATTCTTGGTCTATTCATCAACGCGGCTTTCCCCCGTTTCAGGATTGAGCAGGCCGTTAAGTATCTGTGGAGATGGCCTACGCTGCTCGCTTTCGTGGGGTTGATTGTAGTCTTGATCATCAGGAGATAAGAGATGGATAGAAATCAGCTTGCAAAATGGCTGAAGGCTCCGGCAAAGATGGGCCATAAGTATTCGCTCCATGTGGTCTATTTTTGTACCGGATGTGGAATTATTGAGGTACCCCCGGTCATAACTGCCCGCTGGGACGCGGAGCGGTTCGGGGTTATCCCCGTGGCCACCCCCAGGCAGGCGAATCTGTTTCTAATTACAGGGTATGTTTCCGTAAAAACGTTGAAGGCTATCATAAGGACGTATGAACAGATGCCGGAACCAAAGTTCACCGTGGGTTTTGGTTCCTGTCCCATCAACGGAGGCATGTATTGGGATTCCTATAATACAATAAAGCACTTAGATAAATACATTCCCGTAGATGGCTGGATCGCCGGATGTATGCCCAGGCCCGAAGCCATTTTTGTCGCCGTGACACATCTCTGGACATTGATTGATAAAGGCATGGCAGACGGTTACAAAAGATACCGGGAAAATTATAAATATTACCGTGCCAATCAGGAACAGCTTTATGGTACACTGGAGTGGCCACCATTATTTCCAATAGAGGATAAAAATGAATAAATTGAAGGAAACACTTGAATCGGCTTTTAGTGACCTTCAGGTGAGTATTCCTGAAGATGATAGGCTGACCATATTCGCTCCCAAAGACGCAGTCCTGTCTATTTTGAGTTTTCTTAAAAGCAAAGGATACGAACATTTAGCTCTGGTGTCTTGCGTGGACTGGATAGAGGAAGAAGAATTTGAGTTGATTTACATCCTCTCCGCTTACATGCAAAAAGATGACGAATATACGGACAAGGAAAAAACAAACATAATTTTAAAGACCAGGATCTCCAGAGAAAAGCCGGAATGTACTACAGTAATCCCCATTTTTAAGAATGCTGAACCCTACGAGCGGGAACTCCACGAACTTTTCGGAATACGTTTTGAAGGGCACCCCAGACTGACCCCGCTTTTCCTGGAAAGAGAATATAAAATACCCCCTTTCAGAAAGGATTTTGACACCAGGGAATACGTGAAAAAAGTTTTTGACGAAATCCCCTTTGTTGAAGATAAGATTGGACAAACATGAGAGAACTGGAACTTTATTTCGGACCCCAGCACCTGGGAATGGTGGGGAATTTCAGCATCACCCTGAAGGTGGAAGGTGACCGGATTTTAGAGGCTACTGCCAACCCCGGCTATCTTCATCGTGGGTTTGAAAAACTCATGGAATACAGAACCTGGATACAGAACTTTCCAATGGTTTGCAGAATAAACGTAATAGAGCCGGACTCTATGGAGATGGTCTATGCGATGGCCGTCGAGAAACTGGCGGGGATCGAAGTCCCGGAAAGAGCACATTATATAAGAGCTGTCGTACTGGAGCTTTCCCGGGTGGCTTCCCATCTATTTGGTTTGTGGGCTTATGCCAACACGCTTGGTTTCGATACCGTGGCCCAGTGGGCGATGTATCACCGGGACCTCGTCTTAGACCTCTTCGAAGAACTTACCGGCGGTAGGGTGTATCACATCTACATCTGGCCCGGGGGCGTAAGGCGTGATTTGCCGGAAGGCTTTAAAGATAAAATTGTTACTACGTTGCATTCCATCGGTAGTTGTGTCCCGGATTACGATGCTGCATTTTTTAATAACCGCCTGTTTTACGAAAGGGCCAAAGGAATAGGAAAAGTAACCCGGGAAGAAGCAAAGGAAATGGGGGCAACAGGTCAAGTCCTAAGGGCGACCGGGATGAAATACGATATCAGGAAGGTTGAACCCTATGCCGCCTACGATAAAGTACCCTGGGAGGTTCCTACGAGAGAAGACGGTGATGCCTTTTCGAGGATCTGGGTGGTGCGGGACGAGATGATCGAAAGCGTTCACATGATATTTAAGCTGCTTGATAAAATGCCCGAGGGAGAAGTTTACAACAGAGTACCCAATCCCTTCAAATGGAACATACCCAAAGGGGAGACTTATGTAAGGGTGGAGTCTTCCCGCGGAGAGTTGGGGCTTTATTTAGTTAGCAATGGCGAAGACAAACCGTATCGCGTACATTTCAGGACTCCCTCCTATCCCCATGCTTTAACCGTTCTGGAAAAAGTATTGAGAAATGCAAGTATTGCCGATGTGGGCAATACTATGATAAGTTTATACGTAGTTGCTCCAGAGATAGATAGATAAGAAAACGCAAAATTGAAAATGCAAACTGCAAAATCAAAAATAGGTAAAGGAAGTATTTTCAATCCATTGAAGGCTATTAGGTTTCTTTTCAAGAAGCCGAAAACGTTGAGGTATCCCTTTGAATCTAAAGAACCTGCTTTAAGATACAGGGGCTTTCATCTCAACGATTGGGATAAATGCACAGGATGCGGTAACTGCGCCGATATATGCCCTAATGAAGCGATTACCATGGTAGAAATACCCGAGATCGAGCCCCAGCCTGGACGAAAAAACGAACGGCCCAAAATTGATTATGGTAGATGCTGTTTTTGTGGTTTATGTGTGGATATATGCCCTCCAGGTTCTCTGAGACTTTCCAGGGACTATTTTCATATCCACTTTGACACGAATACGTTTACCTTACTGGCTAAGGATGAGAAGACGGATAAAGAACATTTTCTACCCGCCGAAGAGTATTCCATATTTCAGGCAAGTTTGTCCCACCGAAAAGCGGATAACGAGGGATTTGTATCTGATTTAGAGTACTCATTATTTGAACCAGAGCGTGTGCCCATGCCTCAAGTTTCGCCTGAGGAAAGGAAATTGTCATTTATAGAACAGGTGATAGGCTACTCCAGAGAGGAAGCAAAGAAAGAAGCCTCCCGATGTCTCGAATGTAAACTATGCGAAGAGGCCTGTCCAGCTCATCTTAAAATTTCCGATTACATCCAGGCCATTTACGAGGATAAGCCCGATGAATCCCTGAAGAAGATATTCGAGGATAACCCCATTCCTTCCATCTGTGGAAGGATATGTATGAAGCATTGCGAAGCGGCCTGTTCTTTGAGTATAAGAGGAGAACCTTTAGCGATAAGATGGTTGAAAAGGTACGCGGCAGATACCATTAAAGAATATAAGACGGCGTTAGAACTCAGTCCGGGTAAGCCCACAGGTAAAAAAGTAGCTGTAATAGGTGCAGGCCCGGGCGGATTATCCGTAGCTTATTTCCTGAGATTAAAAGGGCACGAGGTTACTGTTTTTGATTCCCTCCCCGGCGGAGGAGGTATGATGCGCATAGGACCTCCACTTTACAGATTACCCCTCGAAGCAATAGATAAGGATGTAAATTACATAGCTTCCCTAGGGGTTGTGTTTAAATTCAACACCACCGTGGGCAAGGATATTAAATTTGAAGACCTCCAGAAAGATTATGATGCCATTTACCTGGGGATAGGAACAACCTTATCCCGCTCAACAAGGGTAAAGAACGCAGATAAAGCCGTGCTGGCGCTTCCCTTTCTCAGAGAGAACAAAATCGGCAAACCATTCAAGGTTGGCAAAGAGATTATCGTAATAGGCGGCGGAAATGTCGCCATGGATGTGGCAAGAGAAGCCCTCCGACTCCAGCATATCCAATATCCTGGCGAAAAAGTGGTTACCAAAACGGTTTCCTTGGAAGATTGGGATATAATGCCCGCCACGGAAGAGGAAATTGATGATGCCAAGGAAGAAGGGGTCCAGTTCAATCCCGGGTGGGGACCCAAAGAGGTCGTTTTGGACGAGAAAGGGCACATAAAAGGACTCCGATGTATGAAGGTGAAATCCGTATTTGACGAACAGGGCAGGTTTGCCCCGACTTTTTACGAAGATCAGGAGATGTTTTTAGAAGGGGATATGGTTATTGAAGCCATCGGCCAGGGACCCGACTTTTCATTCATACCCAAACAGCTCCTTGAAAAGCTGGAATTTACTCCTCAAAGAAAGGTAAAGGTAGATGAGAACGGTATGACTTCGATTCCCAGAATATTTGCTGGTGGAGATATTGTTAACTTGAATTTGGATGCGGTAACTGCCATTGCCGATGCCAAGGTGGCAGCCGAGGGTATAGATAAACTATTGACCTAACATGAAACTCAAATATGTGAGAGAAAGTGAGGTTTTGAAAGCACTGGCGCATCCTGTGCGGTTACAAATGGTAGAAATAATAACCAGCCTCCGCGAAGATGAGTGCAGCGTTTCCACAATACAGAAGAAATTGGGTATGCCTCAGTCTACAGTCTCTCAGCACCTTCAGATTTTGAGGAATAAAGGTATCATTGAAGGTAATAAGAGAAAAGCGGCGATATGCTATAGGGTGAAAGACAGATACGCGAAAGAGATTTTGAGAATGCTCACAGGAAGCTAGTTTTTTGGGGAAGCTGTATCGCATAATTCTGTTATTCAGATATAGCGATAAATAGGGAAGCAATGAAGAAAGAAGCAGGAATCTATTATATAAACAGTAGAGATTGGGAAAAATTCCTGGGCCAACTTTCGGCCCAATACTGCCTTTATGCCCCAAAGGAAGGTCTGACCGGGACGGAGTATTCTATTTTCGGGCCAGAAAACTTATCTGAGATAGTTTATGGAGGAGCCAGGGCTACCCAGCCACTCAAATGTTTCCTTTACCCTTTGCAGGAAGAGGTGAGCCCTGATGATCCGCAGGCGGATAAAAAAAGTGTTGTCTTAGGAGTTAAGGCATGCGACCTAAAAGCCTTACGCATCTTAGATGAAATATTTTTGGGTGGCGATGTTGCCGATCCTTTTTATCAGAACAGAAGAGAGAACACCTTGCTTATAAGTGATGATTGTACCGAACCCCTTGGCACTTGTTTTTGTACTCTTTTGGGAGACGACCCTTTCCCCCAAGAGGGATTTGATCTGAATCTCTCCTGTTTGGACGCGGAGATATTGGTTGAGGTTGGTTCGAAAAAGGGGAAGGATTTACTTCAGCAGTGCAATATACCTTTACATTCAGCAGAAGAGCGGCACCTGAAACTTCGACAACAGAGACGAGAGGCGGTAGTTCAGAAGTTAAAACAGATAAATAAGGACTTCAAGTTTCCTCTGAATGTTACAGCTTTGCTACAGGATAAATACGATTCGCCACTCTGGGAGCAGGTTTCCGAAGATTGCGTTGGCTGTTGTGCATGTACCAACATTTGCCCCTCTTGTCATTGTTTTCTCCTTATCGACTCACTGGCTGCTTCCCGTGGCTTATCGCCGGTGGGTTTTGAAAAGACCCGCACCTGGGATTCCTGCCAGTATCCTGGTTTCGCCAGGGTGGCTGCCGGTGCCAATCCCCGTGGTAAGCTCGAAGAGAGATTTCGTAATCGTTTGTACTGCAAATTTGAGTACAAGCCCAAGAATTTCGCTTTGCTGGCCTGTACAGGTTGCGGCAGATGCATAGAAGCGTGTCAGGGAAAGATTGACATCCGAGAAGTTCTCCAAAAATTAGGTGGTTAAGAAGCGATGAAAAACCCTTATTTGCCCATCGAGGCTAAAATAGACGAGATTATTGAAGAGACGCCAAATATAAAGACCTTTGTCCTCAAGCCGAAAGAGGAAATCTCCTTTGCTACCGGGCAATTTGTTGAAATAACTGTTCCCGGGGTCGGCGAAGCCCCATTTACCCCCTCCTCCGCACCTTACCAGCAGGAGAGAATAGAAGTGACTATTATGAATGTAGGACTGGTGACCAATAGATTACACCAGATGAAACAAGGAGAAATAGTGGGTATCCGTGGGCCCTACGGCAGGGGTTACCCCTTGGATAAGATGTACGGCAAAGAGGTCCTGATTCTCGGCGGTGGAGTTGGTATGGCACCTTTGCGTTCCTTTCTTTTGACCCTTTTGGAGCAACCGGATAAATTCAAACGGATCGTTCTCTGTTATGGAGCCAGAAGCCCCCAAGATATTGTCTATAAGAGCCAATTTCAGGAGTGGATGGAGGATAAAAATTTAGAGGTGTATCGCACCGTAGATAAAGCCGACCACAATTGGAAGGAGACCGAGGGTGTGGTCACAGTGCTTCTGGATAAGTTTCAGGTGGATTTGGAGAATTCTGTTGCCGTTGTCTGTGGGCCGCCGATAATGATGAAGTTCGGGACTTTCAAGTTAATCGAGTTGGGACATAGGCCCGAAAATATCTATCTTTCTATGGAGAAGAATATGTCGTGTGGATTGGGCAAGTGTGGTCACTGTGCGCTGGGACGATTCTATGTGTGCAAAGACGGGCCGGTGTTCAGTTACGATATGATTAAGGATATACCAGAGATCTGGGATTAGTTATGAAGAGGTTATTTATCGACTTAGAAATTTGCTGCAGATGCAGAGAGTGCACTGCTGGGTGTAGTTATTTTTATCACCCCGAGAATAAGGGAGTTATCACCTTATTGGAATTGGCTACCCGGATGGAGGTGTGTCGCAAGTGTGAGCAGGCGCCTTGTGTGAAGGCCTGTCCAAATGAGGCGCTGGAGAAGCAACCCGATGGCACTGTTAAAAGGTATAGTATGCGATGCACTGGTTGTGAGACCTGCACCCTTGCCTGTCCTTTTGGAGCTATCTATCCCGAAATTGTCCCTTATCTCACCTCGCAATGTGATTATTGCCTGGGGAAATCAAACGGAGGAGAGCCAGAGTGCGTAAAGAGTTGTCCCCAAAAGGCTGTGCAGTATATCGAAGTTGAGGAGTCAAAAGAGAAGGATATCCATTTGATTGGAGAAAAGTTAGCTGTCCATGCCGTTCCCTGGAGGAAAGAGTGACAAAGATCCTGCTTCAAATTCTCATTTTTCCCGGATTCCTTTTTACAGCGATTCTAGGCTGCTTAGTTTCCTGGATTGACCGTAAGGTGACCGCTCGGGTCCAGTGGAGGGTTGGTCCGCCTCTGTTACAGCCCTTCTATGATTTTGTGAAGCTGTTAGGAAAAGAGACCATCGTTCCTGAAGGGGGCGCAAGGCGGATCTTCTTGATTGCCCCGTTGATTGCTCTGGCGGCTATAACCTTAGTTTCGACACTTCTCTGGCAGGTTCTCCTCTGGCCTCAGCAAAGTTTCTTAGGCGATTTGATTGTGGTCATATATCTGTTAACTGTTCTCCCTATTGCAGTGATTATCGGTGGGGCAGCCTCTGCCAATCCTCTTGCCTCCCTTGGTGCTTCTCGGGAGATGAAGCTGATCCTCGGTTACGAACTGCCCTTTATCCTTGCCCTGTTTGTGCCTGTAATTCAGGCTGGCGGCAAAATACGGTTAGGTGAGTTACTCACCTGGCAGTGGACAAACCACCCCTTTCTCTACTCTTGGTCAGGAATTGTTGCTTTTGTTGTGGCCATCCTTTGTATGCAGGCAAAACTTGGACTGGTTCCTTTTGATATGTCCGAAGCAGAGACAGAGATTATAGCCGGTCCCTATATCGAGTACTCAGGGGCTCCGCTGACACTCTATAAGCTCACCCGCTGGATGATGCTCTTTGTTTTGCCTATGTTCCTGGTAATTATGTTCATGGGTGGAATTGTATTCTCCAGCTGGCACATCCTGTGGGGTATACTGAAGTATGTCATCCTTCTGGTAGTTGTTATTTTAATCCGTAATACCAATCCCAGGCTCCGTATTGACCAGGCGATGAGATTTTTCTGGGGGCCGGTGACGGGATTAGCACTGTTGGCAGTGATCTTAGCCTTCGTTGGAGTTTAAGATGAGTGTAAAAATAAAGGCTCTTAAAAAATCACTATGGTTGTTCCACTTCAATGGTGGTTCCTGCAACAACTGTGATATAGAGATCTTAGATTGTCTCACTCCGAAGTTTGATTTGGAGAGATTTGGAATTAAATTGGTGGGAAGTATTCGACATGCCGATGTGTTGGTGGTCACCGGCTTTGTAAGCAAACAGGCTGCTCCCAGGTTAAAGAGGCTCTATGAGCAGGCGCCAAAACCTCTTATCGTTATTGCCTGCGGTACCTGTGCCTGTTCTGGTGGGATATTTGCTTCCTCCTATCATATGGCAGGACCAGTGGATGAGATTATCCCTGTGGATGCTTACATACCTGGTTGCCCGCCCAAGCCTGAGGCGATTATTTCGGCGGTGGTGAAACTATGGCAAAAACTGAAATAGAACCGATCAAAGCTATCAGAGAAAGATTCTCCAAAGAGATTATCGAGTTTCGGGAGCACTCGGAAAGGCGATATTATGTCCTGATTGATAAAAAAGACTTGTTGAAAGTGGTAAATTCCCTGTTCAATGACCTTAAGGCAAGGTATGTAATAGAGACTGGACTGGATACACCCGAGGGGATAGAAATTCTTTACCACTTTTCCTTTGATAACCTTGGCAAGGTAGTGAGTCTTCGCGTCCTGCTGTCTTCAGAGGCTCCTGAGGTTGAATCGATAAGTCCTATAGTTAAGGGCGCACAATGGATTGAGAGGGAAATTCAAGATATCTTGGGAGTGAAATTCTTAAATCACCCGGATCCCAGAAGATTTATTCTGGCAGATGACTGGCCAGAAGGGGTTTATCCTTACAGGAAGAGATAATGGCAGAGAATAAGAAAAGAACAGTAATCCCTATTGGTCCATATCATCCTCTTCAGGAGGAGCCAGAACATTTCCTCCTCTATGTTGAAGGGGAGAGAGTCGTCGATATAGACTGGAAGACGGGCTATAATCACAGGGGAATCGAGAAGATTTCCGAAGGCTTGCATTACGACCAGATAACATTTCTTGTCGAAAGGATATGTGGGATTTGTTCAACTTCGCATCCGATAGCTTATTGTAATGCAGTGGAAGACTTATGCGGAACTGAGATTCCGGAGAGGGCAAAGTACATAAGGAGTGTTATTGCTGAATTGGAAAGGCTTCATTCCCATTTGCTCTGGGTTGGTCTTGCTGGTCATTACCTTGGATATGATACAGTATGGATGTGGGCCTGGAAATATAGGGAGCCTGTTTTAGACATTATGGAGGCAGTGACTGGGAACCGGCAAAATTACGCTATGATGAAGCCTGGAGGCGTGAGGAGGGATATTGATTCGGAGGACATACCTGCAATTCTGAAGATGATTGAGGAACTGAAGCCTAAGATTGATCTTTTGGCTGGAGCCGTGCAGGACGATCCCGTAATTCATGCGCGAACAAAGAGGGTAGGTATCTTAACCAAGGAAGAGGCTCATAATTATGGAGCAACCGGGCCTACAGCAAGGGCATCTGGTTTAAAGATTGATGTAAGAAGGGATGAGCCTTACGCCGCCTATGACCTGGTGGACTGGAAGGTAATTACCTGCGAAAATGGTGACGTTTACGACAAGACTGTAGTCAGACTCTTAGAGATGTACGAATCAATAAAGATTATTCGTCAATGTCTGGAGAGGTTGAAAAGAGTCAAAGGTGAAATTGATACCAAGATAAAAGATGTCCCTCCAGGCCATGGGTTAGGCCGTGCTGAAGCCCCCAGAGGTGAAGTCTTTCATTATATCCGCTCAGATGGAGCGAATCGTCCGGTAAGACATAAGATCAGAGCACCAAGTTACTGTAATGTGCCGACATTTAAGGCCACCTGTATCGGCGAGACGGTCTCCGACGCCACCATAATCTTAGCCGCAGTAGATCCGTGTTATTCCTGCACCGAAAGAATGGCAGTGGCAGATAAAAAGACGGGGGAAAAGATATTAAACTCTCAGGACTTAGTTAGGTTTTCCCGGGAGAAGACGGAGAGACTGAGGAAGGAATTGAAATGAATCTGTTACTTTATCCTTTAGTTCTGCCGTTCTTAATAGGGATAGTTTGCTTAACTCTGCCCCAAAGACTGAAAGCAGCAGTTAAGGGGTTGGCTTTAATCGGTTCTCTGATCACTTTTCTTCTGACCATTTGGCTTTTTACCCATAACCCATCGCCCAATACCTTTTACTTGAGGATAGGTAGCCTTTCTAAGTTCATACTGGTCTTTATAGGTCTTTTTGGTTTTCTGATCACCCTTTACTCTGTGAAATCTCTGGAAGACAAGGAGCAGGTAGGTGAATATTATGGTTATATCTTGTGGACGATTGGGGTGGCCTGCGGGGTGCTAATGGCTAACAATCTGATCCTACTTTTGGTTTTCTGGGGATTCTTGGGCCTGACCCTATACCTTTTAATAGGTATTGGCGGGCCCGAGGCTTCTGCTGCCTCTAAAAAGACCTTCATTATCGTGGGAGGTTCGGATTGTTTGATGATTCTGGGAGTTGGAATCATCTATTTTCTGACCAATACATTTCAGATGGACGAAATCCAATTGCCGATTGCCAATCACCCATTACCGACGGTTGCCTTCCTCTGCTTGGGTGTGGCAGCCTTTGCCAAGGCGGGGGCTATGCCTCTGCACAGCTGGATTCCTGATTGCGCCCAAAAGGCCCCTGTTCCTGTGACTGCTTTCTTGCCTGCTTCTCTGGATAAGCTTTTAGGAATTTACCTCTTAGCAAGAATTACTATGGACCTGTTTGTGCTGGACAAAGCTATGGGAATGGTTTTATTGATAGTTGGAGCATTTACCATCGTTGCTGCTGTAATGATGGCCCTTGTCCAGCACGATTTCAAAAGACTGCTTGGCTATGATGCCGTATCCCAGGTTGGATATATGGTATTGGGGATTGGAACAGGAAATCCTGTGGGCATCGCTGGCGGACTGTTTCATATGTTAAACAGCGCCGTCTATGAGAGTTGCCTTTTTTTATGTGGTGGAGCAGTGGAGAAAAGAACAGGGACAAGCGATTTGGATAAACTGGGAGGGTTGGCCCGGTTTATGCCCATCACCTTTGTTACCTGCTTAATTGCTGCTCTCTCCATCTCTGGTGTTCCGCCATTCAATGGATTTGTCAGCAAATGGATGGTCTATCAGGGCGTGATAGAGTTAGGAAAGCAGGGTGATAAGCTCTGGATTATCTGGCTGGTGGCAGCAATGTTTGGCTCAGCTCTCACCCTTGCCTCGTTTATGAAACTCATTCATGCGGTATTCTTAGGTTCCCCAGCTGACTCTGATCGTTCCAAAACCAAGGAGGTCTCAGCCTGGATGTGGCTGCCTATGCTAGTGCTTGCCGCCTTCTGCGTAGTCTTCGGCATCTTCGCTTATGCGTTTCCCTTAAAGAAGCTGATTCTGCCCGCTGTCCCAGGGGTCTCTTTCGTCGGATTCTGGTCGCCAGGACTGGCCACCATCCTGCTCATTGTGGGCGTTGTTATTGGCGTGGTTATCTATTTGGTGGGTAACATCAAGGGAGAGCGGGAGGATATCTCTTTTGTCGGTGGAGAGGTTATTCAGCCGGAAATGAGGGTCTCGGGGGTGGATTTCTATCGGACTGTGGAAGATTTCCGCTGCTTTAAGACTTTCTACCGGGGGGCAGAGAGGAAGCTGTTCGACATCTATGACCTGAGCAGGGCGATTCTCTTACATCGGTCCCAGGAGAAAAGCAGTGAATCGAAAAGGAGCTTAGGCGCAAGGAATAAACGATGAGATATCCGAAGCTAAGGGAGCTGAAAGAGGCAGTTACTGCCTTAATCAAAGGTCCCTATACAACAAAATTTCCGTTCGAGCCCCATAAACCGGCTGAGAAGTTTCGGGGCAAACCCGTACCTGATGACGACTGGTGTGTTGGTTGCAGGGCCTGTGCTGAGGTGTGTCCGTCTGGAGCTATCGAAGTGATTGATGAACCGGAAGCTGCCACCAGAAGGATCGTTCGCCATTACGATAAGTGCATCTTCTGTGGTCAGTGTGAACTGAATTGCACGACTGAAAAGGGGGTTCATTTGACGGACGAATACGATTTAGCCACTTTTGACCGGAAGACCCTTTTCTACGAGCAGAAATTCGAGCTGCTAATTTGCGAAAGATGTGGTCGGGTTATTGGAACCAAGAAACATCTTTTGTGGTTAGCAAGGAGACTCGGGCCTTTAGCTTATAGTAATTTTCCTTTAATTTTAACTGCGCAAAGAGAGTTGAAGATAGCTAAAGGAAAGATTCCCTCCAAGGTCCCACTGACCAAGACCGCCTCTGCATCCCGGTCTGATATCTTCCGTATTTTGTGCCCTGGATGCCGTCACGAGGTCTTGCTTGTCGACCAGTACGGCAAATCCCTTTAGGGATTCTTCCGAAAAAGCAATATATGTTCAAAAATAACGAACTTAAGGATAGAGTGAAGGGCAAAATCGCCATCATTGGGATCGGAAATAGATTCCGCGGTGATGACGGCGTCGGCCCAGAACTGGTAGACAGACTTAAATCCCAAATTCCAAATCTCAAATCCCAAATTGAATTGATAGATGTAGGTGAGGTTCCAGAGAACTATCTAGAAAAGATTATCCAGTCGAGACCGGATACCATACTGCTGGTGGATGCGGTTGATTTTGGAGGCCCACCAGGAGAGACAGAACTCATTGAACCGGAGGATTTAAAAGGAGGCAGTTTCTCTACCCATAATGCCTCTCTGAAATTGGTGATTGACTATCTAAGAAGCCAGACTGAGGCAACTGTTTTGCTGTTGGGCATCCAGCCGAAAAATCTGAGGATGGATAGTGGGTTATCCAAACCGGTAGAACAGGCCTTAAAGACAGTAGAGGAGTGTTTGATAAGATGCATGAACTTGGGATAGCTCGAGATCTATTCAAGATAGTAGTACAAAAAGCTAAAGAAAACAGCCTTAAAGCGGTAACTAAGGTTAGAATAAAAGTTGGAGTTGCCTCGGGTATTGAGGAAGGCCTTCTGAGGCACAGTTTTCTCGACCATATCTTCCCGGGAACTATTGCCGAAGGGGCAGAATTGGAACTTGTGGAAGAGGCTGTGGAGACGAAATGTAAGGATTGTGGAACCCAGATAGAGAGTTCCCAGGAGTTTATTCTCCACTGCCCAGCCTGCGGCAGTTTCAACATTGAGGTTACCAAAGGTAAAGATGTCTACTTAGAAAGTATAGAAGGGGAAAAGGGAATGGTGAACTAACAGGAGGATGAGAAAATCCTCGCATGCATTCAAACAGATTCGTCTTAATCTGTCTAAGTCTAAGTAAAAAGGAGGGGTATTTTAGTTCTCAAGTGAGTAGTAACAAACGACTGAGGATCAATGTCAAAGGAAGGGTTCAGGGTGTCGGATTTCGTCCTGTTGTCTATCGTTATGCTAAGGAAAGGGGGCTTTCCGGTTGGGTTTCAAACACTTCGGAAGGGGTCGTTATAGAGGTGGAGGGTGATTCAGAGGAGATAGACGATTTTCTAAAGAGCCTAAAAGCCTTTCCTCCACCTCAGGCAAAGATAACCGCCCTTTCTACCTATTTGTTGCCCGTAAAAAATGAAGGGCAATTCAGCATCTTACCCAGCATTGCCAACACTAAGATAAGAACTCAAGTCTCTCCAGATATCGCCACCTGTCCAGAGTGTCTTGAAGAACTTCTTGACCCTACCAATCGACGCTATCTTTATCCCTTCATCAATTGCACAAATTGTGGACCACGTTTCACCATCGTTAAAAACATCCCTTACGATCGAGATAAGACCACTATGGGGAATTTTGCTATGTGTCCCCAATGTCAAGAAGAGTACAACGACCCCCTTAATCGGCGTTTCCACGCCCAACCCAATGCCTGCCCCCAGTGTGGCCCACAAGTCACATTAGTTCATAATTCAGGGGCAGCTCAGAGCTCAGGACCAGAGGCGGTAAGAGAGGCTATCAGATTGCTGAGAGAGGGGAAGATCGTTGCTATAAAAGGCTTAGGTGGCTTTCATTTAGCCTGTGATGCCACAAACGATAGGGCAGTGGGAGATTTACGGGGAAGAAAATACCGGGAAAATAAACCCTTTGCCTTGATGGCCAGCAATTTGGAAACAGTAAGAAAATATTGTGAGGTTTCAGCTGAGGAGGAGGAACTATTAATCTCGTGGAAACGTCCTATCGTTCTTTTGAAGAAGAAACCCTTTTCGCCTATTTCAGAAAAGGTCGCCCCTAATAATAACTACCTTGGTTTTATGCTTCCCTATACTCCACTCCATTATCTGTTATTCCAAGAGTCACTTGCTGTTCTGGTAATGACATCGGGGAATATCTCCGATGAACCTATCGCGTACGAGAACAAGGAGGCAATGTCCCGACTTAAGGGGATTGCCGACTATTTCTTGCTTCACGATCGGGATATCTATATCCGCTGCGACGATTCTGTAACCAGGATATTTCCTTCTGCCTCATTGGGTAGTGAACCCGGTGAGACCTCAGGTCTCTTGCGGGGTGAGCCTCTAACGCCGGTTACCCACTCTGAAATAGTCATCCGTCGTTCTCGGGGATATGTCCCATCCCCATTGAGGGTTCCCTGTAGCTTTAAAAATGAGATTTTGGCTTGTGGGGCTCACCTTAAGAATACCTTTGCTTTAGCTAAAGGAGATGAGGTCTTTGTGAGCCACCATATCGGTGACCTAGAGAATTTAGAGACTCTCCGGGCCTTCGAGAAGGGGATTGAGCATTTCAAGAGACTGTTCGATATTGAGCCAGTGATTATCGCCCGTGACCTTCACCCAGAATACCTATCTACCCGATATGCTGAGAATCTTCAAATTATCAACCCCGAGCTGCGGATTCTGTCTATCCAGCATCACCACGCCCATATCGCCTCCTGTTTGGCTGATAACGGCGTAAGCAATCGTAAGCTCATAGGTGTCTCTTTTGATGGAACTGGTTTTGGCACGGATGGAAACATCTGGGGTGGTGAATTTCTAATCGCAGATTACGCGGATTTCCAAAGGGTCGCTCACTTAAAATATGTTCCCCTTCCTGGGGGGGAGCAGGCGATAAAAGAGCCCTGGCGAATGGCAGCCAGCTACTTATATGAGACTTTTGGTCCAGAATTTGTTGGGCTGGATCTGGATTTTATCTCTCGATTGGATAAGGACAAGTGGAGAGTTTTAGAAAGGATGATCAAACAGAGGGTGAACTCTCCGCTGGTATCCAGCGTGGGCAGGCTTTTTGACGCTGTTTCCTCTCTGTTGGGCCTGAGAGATAGGATAACTTATGAAGGGCAAGCAGCGGTGGAGTTAGAAATGGCAATGGAACAGTTTCCAAGTTCGAAGCTTGAGACTCAAAGCTATGAGTATGAAATAGAGAACAGAGACCAGATCTATGTAATAGATCCTCGCTCGGTTATTATGGGAGTAGTAAGTGATTTACAAAGAGGTATTTCAGCCTCCTCTATCTCCAGGAAGTTTCACAATACCGTAGTAGAGATAATCGTTGATGTGTGCAAAAGAATCAATAAAAGAGAAGGCTTAAGTGAAGTTGCCCTGAGCGGAGGTGTGTTTCAGAATATGTTTCTGCTCAGCAGAGCATTCAACCGCCTGAGCAGGGAGGGATTCAAGGTTTATCTGCATCATCGAGTCCCTACAAACGACGGCGGTATCTCGTTAGGACAAGCTGTTGTTGCCAATGCTAAGTCCCAGTAACCAGAAGCTTAAGTGAGAGATAACCATGTGCTTAGCCATACCTATGAAGGTTATCAAGATTAAGGGGAGCGAGGGGATAGTTGAGTTAGGCGGAGTGGAGCGTGAGGTGAATCTGCAGTTGGTAGAAGATGTGAGTGTGGGTGATTATATCCTGATTCACGCTGGTTTTGCCATACAGAAGCTGGATAGGGAAGAGGCAGAGGAAACCCTATCCTATTTGAGGCAGATGGCTGAGAAGGCATAACCCCCTTCGGGAATGTGTAGCGCCAGAGTCCAAATATCAAAAAAATGGTTTGCTTATTTGGACTTTGGATTTTGTTATTATAAGGTCAGGGCATATTCTCATCTGTGGGGGGAAGTCTTTGGTCTAACAGAGTTTCCCCAGGAGGGTCAGCAGGGTGAAGTATATAGACGAATATTCCGACGCTGAACTTGTTCAAAAATTGCTGGCGAAAATCCATTTAACTTGTGAGAATTACCCTAAGGAGATAGTTCTGATGGAGGTTTGTGGCACGCACACCATGGCCATCTTCCGGTCAGGACTTCGGAGGTTGCTTCCACCAAACATCCGTCTGCTTTCGGGTCCAGGTTGTCCTGTATGCGTCACTCCCAACCATTATTTGGATAAAGCTATTGCTTATACAAAGAGAGATGATGTAGTTATAACTACTTTTGGCGATATGCTGAGGGTGCCCGGTTCCAGTTCCAGTTTAGAGAAACAGAAGGGCTCCGGAGGTGATGTGGTTGTAGTTTACTCACCTCTGGAGGCTTTGAAGATAGCCCAGAAAACCCCTGGAAAGAAGATAATTTTCTTAGCAATAGGATTTGAGACTACCGCCCCCACAGTGGCGGCCACCATTAAGATTGCCCAGGAGAAAAGTATTCAAAACTTTTTTGTTTTTTCCGGCCATAGGCTGATTCCACCAGCTATGCGAGCTTTGGTTGGTCACAAAGATTTACATATCGATGGTTTCATCTGTCCGGGGCATGTGAGCACTATTATCGGTAGCAAACCTTATCAGCCTATTGCTGAGGAGTACGGTATTCCCTGTGTGGTTACCGGATTTGAGCCCTTAGATATAGTGCAGGCAATATTTATGCTTATCTATCAAATAGTTACTCAAGAAACTCCTAAGGTCCAAATACAGTACAGACGATCGGTAAGAGAGGAAGGTAACCCCAAGGCCTTGGATTTAATGGAAGAGGTCTTTGAAATTGAACAGTCAGATTGGCGCGGCCTGGGCGGTATTCCAGAAAGTGGGTTAAAGGTTAAGGAGAGCTTTTCTGCCTTTGACGCTGAGGCCAATATTCAAGTGCAAGTAGAGGAGACCAGAGAAAATAAGGGATGTATCTGTGGAGCAGTGCTCAGAGGAGTGAGCACCCCATTGGACTGTCCACTGTTCGGAAGGATATGTACCCCGGAGAACCCTATTGGTCCCTGTATGGTCTCCTCCGAAGGAACTTGTGCCGCGTATTTTAAGTATGGAGATTATGGAGAATAGACAGAAGATTCTGTTAGCTCATGGCAGTGGCGGTAGACTGATGCACAGCCTTATTGGGCAACTCTTCCAAAAGAAATTCAGTAATGAAATTTTGGACGAGCTTTCCGATTCCGCCGTTATCGAACTCCTTGCTTCCAAAGGAGGGAGTTGTTCTCTTTGTTTCACCACCGATTCCTACGTAGTCCGGCCGCTTTTCTTCCCAGGGGGAGATATAGGTAAACTGGCAATCTGTGGGACAATCAATGATCTGGCAGTTGTAGGTGCTAAGCCTTTATATATATCCTGTGGTTTTATTATTGAAGAAGGTTTAGATTGGGAAGTTCTTGAGAGAATTACCGAATCGATGGCTCAGGTCGCTGACACCGAAGGGGTGAAGATTGTTACCGGTGATGTAAAAGTGGTAGAGCACAACAGTGCAGATAAACTCTTTATTAACACCTCTGGCATTGGGGTACGGGGTGAGGGAGTGAATCTGTGCAAAAAGGCGATATTACCTGGGGATAAGATTATTATCAACGGCACCATCGGTGAGCACGGCCTTGCTGTGTTGGCTGCAAGAGGGCAGTTTGATTTTCAGACTGAGATAACAAGCGATTGCGCCCCACTGTCGGACTTGATTATGAGAGTTATTCAGAACTCAAAGAATATTAAATTCATGCGCGACCCCACTCGGGGAGGATTGGCCACTGTTTTGAATGAGATGGTGAGTGAAATGGGTTTCGGCGCTGAGCTTTTTGAGGAGCATATCCCAATAAAAGAGGAAGTGAAGGCTTTATGTGAGATTCTGGGGTTTGATCCACTTTATATTGCTAACGAGGGCAAGGTGGTGGTAGTTGTATCGGAGGAGGGTGCTGAGCCTGTACTGGAGCTGATGCGTCGACATCCCCTGGGGAAAGAGAGCCAGATCATTGGTGAGATAGTAGAGGCCCCCAAAGGAAAGGTGATAATGAAGACAAAAATTGGGGGCACTCGCGTTATAGATATGTTAGTAGGCGATCAGTTGCCGAGAATCTGCTGAACGAGGAGATCAGAGGGGAGAAAAAAGGAGCAGTCGTGGTTCATCAGTCATTTTCATTGTTTCAACAATGAACTACAGGGAATCTGGTGCGACAGGGGCCAAGGTTCGCAGTTTTCTTATATCCTCGGGCATCTTTGCATTGGATTCAAGACACTTACCCGTCTTAGGATAGACAGACCCTAACTGGGTTGCGTGTAGGGCCTGATATGGAAGATGTCCCAGTAAACAACTTGTAGGTTGGGTTGAGGAATGGAACCCGACGACCCATCTTTTGCTGGATTTGCTGCGCGTAACCCAACCTACGGACCTGGAGGGACATAATGGGTATGGAGAGTGTGCATAGGATATAAGCTCAATACATGGACTCACTCTCAATCGCAAAGTCCACTTTGACAACTTCGGAAAGTCCTTGGCCCGCTTGTTCTCGGGTTGGCCGGCTTTCAGGGGATTTGGCTCACCGTCCGGCTGAGTCTTCCGTGTGCTCGAAGACAAAGAAGCCGTGATGCACAGAGTACCCCGTGACTTCTTCTTTACCTTTATCTGTCTTATCGGAGCAGGAGCATGTTTTTCGCCTCAACCTTTCCCCCGGCCTCCAGATGAATGAAGTAGACACCGCTGGCAGCCTCCCTCCCTGTGGCGTCTCTCCCGTCCCAAATCACAGAGTGAAGTCCCGCAGTCATCTCACCATCAACCAACACATTGATCTTTTGACCAAGCGTGTTGTAAATGGAGAGAATAGTCTGATCCGCTTGCCCTAACCGGAAACGAATCATGGTACTTGGATTCGCCGGATTAGGAAAACAGGAAAGTTCTATATCCCCTGGCCTCTTCTCTACCGGAACATTCTTCGAGTCTGCCACCATCGCAAGATAACGACGGATATTCTTGGCAAGCAGCTTATCAGAACAGGTTGCAAGGGCTTCCTCAAATGTTTCCCTGGCTTTCTCCACATTGCCCGCCTCAGGATCGGACATATAGATCACTCCTTTGGTGAGAAGCATTTGTTGTGCCACCGAAGTCTCGGGATGCTCTTTGATTAAAGCATCCGCTTTCTTCAAAGCCTCGAAAGGGTGCCTCCGGCGAATTTCGTTCCCCACCTCCAGGACGCGAGCCCTGAGAACAAGTGGCTTATTGTCGGCGTGTCTCATCTCCACATTCCTCAGATACCTATGAGCCAGGTCATACTCGCCCAGAAGTTGATAGATGCGAACCACCTTTGGCAAAAGCAAGGCCGCACTGTCCGATTTGGTTTCAACCCGCGCTTTAAGCCTCTTCCGCTCCTGGCGTAGGGCCGCGATATCCAGACGCTCCGGGCCCCTGGCAATGGGTTTGGGATAGGCATCGGGCACGGGCGACGAGCGGATAGTACCTATATCTATCCCGTTGTATACGTCCATCTTGGACTGAATGTAGCTCATACTGGTTGTTCCCCAGTAGTTGTCTATTGTCCACAGTGCATCAATATGAGGAACGCTGCTGGTTCCATAGACATACCCGGCGTTGGACGTGAAGATGTTGTTGTGCCACAACCCAGCGACGTGCGAGGAGCACCAAAGCTGAAGGGCATAGCTAGGAGCTTGTTCAAAAGTTGAATATCGCACACTGAGGGGTGCATCCCAGAAAAGCACACCGTTGCCCCAGAAGAGTGATTTGTAAATAAGAGTATGGGAATCCCAAACATCCAGCCCCACCACGTAGGATTGCTGATAGTTCCAAGACCAGAACTTCACGTTAAAGAAGGAGGCGTAGTCCGAAAACCACGCGAATGCGCAGTCGCCTTGTCCCCAGATGGAAACGTACCGGATACCGGGAAATACGACTTGTCCACTCTCTGTAAGCATCGGCATGGGGGTGTAGTAGAACTCCACCGGGTCGTCAATGATGGTGTTGCTGTATCCGGCTCCGTGGATACTCACACACTTGTTTATAGTAATGGTTGTGCCCGTGTGGTAGTATCCGGAAGCTACGTAGATTATGGCCGCTCCATTTGAGGGGGCGGCATCTACGGCCGCCTGGATAGCGGTGTAGTCGCCGGGTACATGCATCTCCGCATAAGGAATCACCCATTTCTCATTGGAATCTTCGCTCCAGCCGTCAGCGTCGCTGCCCACCTTGATTACGAAGTAGTATTTTGTTCCCGGTGTCAGACCAGATATGGTTTTTGAGCATCCGTTGATTTCGCCTGTCTCATACGGATGACTTCCCGAGGAGGTGCCGTAGCAGACTTTATAGCGGGTGGCATCGTTAGCGTCAGGGGCCGGTTGCCAACTGAGCTTTGCCGAAGCATTGCCCGACTCAGCCGCATAAAGGGCCTTGATCCCTCCCCAGGTGGTGGTGGCTATTAACTCGTTCCAACGGCGAGGGGTGTAGTTGCTGGTCAATTGCGACTAGGTACGGGACGTATAAACAACTCTATTCGAGTCGCCTCTCGATTCGTAGGTATGTACCTGGTCAAAGTCTCCCATTCCAGTAGATGAGTAATAGAGCTTCACATGGTGACCTGGATAGTTCAGGATGTCTCCCTTTAGTAATTGGCTTTTTGAAATCTCGCTAGTAATGTCCTGTAGCGTCCAAGTCCCGTACTTGCTGCTAAGTCCCCAGCATCTGCTCACCAACCCCGAACAGTCAATGCCAGCTTGAGTTCTGGGTTCCAGATGTTGGTTTTCAACCTTATCTATGAACTGCTCCCGGGTATCCCACCCTCCATACCAATACGCCTCACCAGTGTAAGAATGACCATATTCGAAGACTGGATCCCCGGCATCAGGATAGGTATTGTAGCACGTCCAGTTCAGGTTCTTGTAGGCTTGGGCTTCATTGATAATCTCATCACGGCTTCTGGTGGAGTAAGCCAAACGTGTGAGGCACAGCAGTAATAGCACTGCTATCAAACCAAAGGCTGTCTTCCTGACCCTCATCTTCGCCTCCTTTCTGATCAACTTATTTCTTCGACCATTTCACGATCTTTACAGCTTCTTTCTCTGTAATCAGTTGATAAACATTCCCTATGCCATCTACCACTAACCACTCCCTAGGAGCAGGGGTCTCGGTGTAAAACTTCGTAAAGATAGGGCCAACTTTGGCTATTAACCTATACGAACGATCATACTTCCATACCTCTGTATAAAAGTGTCGGTCATCGGTGTGAGTAGTCACAAGCAGATATATGTTCCCATCATTATCTTCGGATAGGAAGGCAGCGTCGTCATATGGATGACGTTTTTCTAAATTAATGGCCTTCACTATATGTCCTATACTGAGACCCATTGAAACTGGACAGGGCGAAGGTGCAGAGGTTAGTCTGAGTGGAGGTCAACGAGAGAAGCTTTGAACTGGAGGTGAAAGGGAATGAAGCAGAGGAAATGGACATCGGAGCAGAAGTTTGCTATTGTGCTGGAGGGTCTGAAGGGGAGGAGGACTGTAGCAGATATCTGCCGTGAGCAGCAGATTAGCCAGACCCTATTCTACCGATGGAGGGATAAGTTTCTAGAGGCAGGGGAAAGAGCATTTAGCAACGGTCTATCTGGAGAGGATGCTTATAAGGCTGAAATAGAGAAGCTTCAGAAGATAATAGGGAAGCAGGCGATTCAGATAGAGATTTTAAAAAAAACGAGGAGCTGTTCACGACAAGGTAGAGGCGGTTGAGGTGCTGAGGGCGCAAGGCTACAGTGTCACTGATGCATGCCGTGCTTTAGGGATATCGAGGAGTGGGTATTACTATGGAGTAAGGGGGAAGGTAGCCCGAGTCAAGGGGCCTGGGCTGAAGGATATGGAGCTATTAGAGAGGATCAGGAGGATAAAGGCGGAGCATCCGTTTTGGGGATATAGGAGGGTATGGGCCTGGCTGAGGCATCGCGAGAAGATGGTGGTCAATCAGAAGAGGGTTAGAAGGGTGATGAAGGAAAATGGATTAATGGTCAGCCAGAGGAGGCACAAGGCAAGGAGGGTGGCTAAGAGGAGCAAGCCCAGGGCGGATAGACCGAGGCAGTACTGGGGAATAGACATGACCAAGTTCATGGTACCGTCGGTTGGTTGGGTCTACCTGGTGATAGTTCTTGACTGGTTTACGAAGAAGATAGTGGGGTGGAATCTATCACTGAGGAGCCGGGCGGCTGAGTGGAAGCAGGCATTAGAGATGGCCATAGAGAGGGAATTTCCCGAAGGAGTCAGGGGGAGTGGATTATGTCTTATCAGTGACAATGGCTCCCAACCTACATCCATTTCGTTTATGAGGGATATGGCAACATTAGGGATAAA
>Ga0164318_10000893_pt1 | contig 24843 bp, 11 predicted proteins | sample GuaBasSedimGuay9_FD_113734 | JGI IMG/M metagenome (GOLD analysis project Ga0164318, IMG submission 113734) | Subseafloor sediment microbial communities from Guaymas Basin, Gulf of California, Mexico - Guay9, Core 4571-4, 0-3 cm | ecosystem: Environmental > Aquatic > Marine > Hydrothermal vents...
AGTAAACTTAGCACCCATAGCCCCCAAATTAGTTTGAAGTTGAACAAGAGCACTATCGTGATCATCTAATTTTTTATTTATTAACTCAAATCCAGATTCCATTACCAAAACAGATGCTGTATTGTTAGCTACGTCTGTATCTAAATCTTCAACTAACCCTTTTAATTCTTTAATTGTTTCAGAACAACTAACTATTTCTTCTTTAAAAGCAATAAAATCAGTACTTTCTATTTCTTCTGTTTCTACTGGAACAGTATTTTTAATAATTTCAACATCTTCAGATAAAATTCTCGTCTTTTCAACTAATTCAGCTACTGTCTTCGAATCATTAGAAAGCTGATCTATGCTTTCAGATAATTCTTCTTTAACATTGTTTATCAAGTTTAATGCTTCCTCTTCAGAAATATATTCAACCACTTCTTTTTCTGCAGCTGCTGTCGGTCCTGATTCTTCTTTAGCTACATCAATTGTATTTATTTTAGTAGAAAGTGTATCTAACGAGATGGCTGTTTTAGACGCAGATTCTCCCAAATCGTCTATTAAATCTTTTGAAGACTTTGATGCCTCACCAACACTATTCACGTTTTTTAAATTATCAGAAAGATCTACAAATAATTTATTAACATCAATAACTGATTCTTTTAACACCTCTATTTCATCTTTTAAGTTAGATACTTCTATGTTTAACTTTTTGTTTTTCTTTAAAATTTCATCTGATTGCTTTACTTCTATATTTTTTTGACTATCTAGTTGAGCTTTTGGTTTCACTGCAAATTCTTTAATCTTATCTCTTTTAGTAGCAATCTCTTTACCTGCTTCTAGTACACTAGGTAAAAACGTTACATTTTTTTCTTGTTCCGGGTATGTAACAAACATTCCCTTTTTTTCCAAACTTTCCTTAATCTGTCTACGATTCTCCTCTTGAGAAAATTCTTGCCCAGGATACCTTACTGTAATTCCAGTCGTTTCAAAAAAACTTTTATATTTTTTTTGTCCTTCAGTTAATAAAGGCCGTTCATACGATGCGCCTACTTTATCTCTTTTATCAACAATTATAGGTTGTGATTTAACATTTTCACTTCTATTTATAGCATCAATAATACTTGCCCCAACATTTTCACCAGAAATAATTAATTTTCCTATATTATTTTTTATAGAATCCAAACGATCATTAGAAGGAGATATAGCACCCCTTATAGCTGTAGCATATTCTTCTGCCTGCACATCTCTAATCCTTTTTTCTTTAGCTTCCACCGCAACGCTTAAGTTTTTTTGTATTGCTTCTAAAGGCCCGCCCCTACCAATAAACGTACCAAAAGATCCTCCATATTTAGTAATATCCTCTCCTCTAGACGCTCTCTCCATTATATTATAAAGTTCCTTTGGATCAATTCCAGTATCTACCCCCTGTGCTCTCAAGCTTAAATTTTGACTATATAAATTTTTTGCAAGATCAAACTGCATACGCCTATCTGCTACCCTTTCTTGGGATAATTCTGACGTTCCTTGTCTTTTAGCCCATTTAGAAAAATCTATCTCTAAAGGCCTTATATTACGAGCACTCTCTATACCAGATAACCCTGTTTTTATAGAATCAATTATAGATTTCATCCCACTTACAGATTGCTGTAATGGTTCTAAAATCTTCCTTTTTTCTAACTCAAAAGTAGCACGCGCTTCCTTTTCTGCTTCATATACCTCAAGTAATTTTCTATTCCTTTCTTTTATTTCAGAAGGAACACGACCAAGCGTAGCTCTCAACTCGTTTTCTTCTCTTGTTATTTGATCTAATGATTTACCCCTCCCAGCAGCAATATCCATTCGAGTCTGTTGTCTAATATTTGGAATACGTAATTTTTCTGCTTCTTTTCTAGCCTTATCTTCTTCAACTAATGCCTTAGCTTGGTATTGTGAATAAAGTTTTTGTAGTTTTTCCAACCCCGGTGTTGTTTTATCAACAGCTTCTTCAGATTTTACATCAAATTCTGATCTTTTACCACTTGTACGTTCAACACCTTCTGCTGTTTTTGCAGTATTTTTTGCAATTTCATTTAAAACACTTATAACCGGCCCAAGCTCTACAGAACCTGTTTCTAAAGCACCCTCAATCATACTATTTAATCTTTCATTAGATATGCCTTGTTGTTTAAGAAAGTCAACCTGTCCCATAATACCAGCCGTTATATCTGTTTTACTACGAACGGCTTTAACTTTTTCCAACTGTTTCAAATAAGAAATAGTATTTTCTCTATATTCTTGGTCTCTATTATATAATATCTCATGAGGACTATATCTAGCAGTTGTAGATACATCAACTCCTATAGGTAAAGCTTCACGATATAAAGGCCCACCTTTTACATTCAATCTTTTAGCCCTTGATTCAATAAGTTTTTGACTCTTTGCTGATTGCATATCTAAATTTTTAAAGGTAAACGAAAGATTTTCTATACTTTTAACAAGAGGATCAGTTACTTTAGCAAACAAAGTAAAACTATTTATTATATTTTCTAAACTTTTACCAGAGTTGATTAATTCATCACTTAAATTTTTTATTTTTTCTTTATTTTTATTAGCGCTTATTCCAATCTTTTCAAGTACTTCCTCCATAACTTTTTCCGGTGTTGCAATTTTGTTTGTAATAACACCAGTTTCAATTTTACTCTCCTTTTGTTGTCTCTTTTCTTCTTGTAACCCCTCAAAACGATTTTCAAGTAAATCAATAAACGTTCTTACTATTTTTTCATTATTTTTAATTCCAACACCAAAACCCATTGTGCTAACTTCTTTACCGGCTATTTTTTCTTGTTCTGGTGTAAGTGTAGATGTTGGGTTGTATGGTAAATTTTTTGCAGTAGCAACGGCTGTAACAAGACCTGCCGGACTAGGAATCATAATAGAAGGTAAAAGAACTTTTGTAAAATCAATCAGAGATTCACTATTTTTTAAACTTTCTTGTACTTCAGCTGGTGATTTTTTAGTACTTTTGACAAGCGTAAGCGCTTCTTTAGAAGTAGCCTGTTCATAAATAGCCGACACATCATTAGGTGATAATTCCTTATATTTAGAACTTTGTTGTGCTGCTGTAACTAAATCACCAATACCGGGTATAGAAGAACCCAACTCAGTAACGGCTCTTATAAATAACTTGTTACCTTCCTTTTCGCCCAAAGTTTCTTTCAGTGCAGCAAGATATTCTTTAGTACCCTTTATATCCCTATTAGAAATAAAACGTCCTATATCTGCTTTAACCTTTAAACTTGCACCCCTTACAGCAATATCTCTATTAATCTCCCCTGTTTCTTTCATAGCCTGGGATAAAGCAGTTAATCCTGTAGGCTTATTACTCTCAAGAATAGTTTTAATATCACCAAGAGTATTTGCTGTTTTTTGTTCCAATTTAGTTTGTTTTTGTGTTTCAGTTAATAAAACAGCAGTTGATAACTCACCAGTCTTTAATATGTTTTCTGAAACGGCTGCAAATTCTTTTTTATCAAACCCTTTCTGTTTAGATAAATCTTTTATATATTTTAAATCAACTTCAGCCGTAACAATTTTTTCCCCTCTTTTAACATATTTCATATATTCTAATTCTTTTACATTATATTCTTTAGCTTTTTTTGCATATTCAGGTATAATAAAAGCCCTCTCAGCAATAGGTAATTCGCTCATTTTTCTCATATTAATTTTTGGAGTAGGTATCAATTCCATACCAGCTAACGGTCCAGTTAAACGCTTCATAGTTCTTGTTCTAAATTTTTGTACAAGTTCCTGTTTTTCGTAAGTCACATCAATTTGTTCCAAAGCTTTCTTAAGATTCATAATAACACGCGCATCTTGTATAGCTACATTTGAAAGACCTGTTAAACTATTAATTAATTCGCTAATATTTTTAGATGTCTCTTTAGCAACATCACCGTGTTTTTCATTAACAGCAAACGCAGCTTTTTGTGCTTTACGAACTTCTTCTTGACGTTTAACATATTCATTAATAAAGCCCATAGTTTCTTTAGAAAAAACCTTATAAGCATTATTTTGAATCAATATAGGAGTTTTAATTTGATAACGGTACATACTACCTAACTCTAATTTTCCTTCTTTTATTGGTTTATACATACCAGCTTCAGCACCAACAAAATAACGAGATATTTTTCTAAGACGAACCTCTACATCAGTTAACATACCTACAGCATTTATTACACCAATAAATTTATCAGAAATAACTGCTGTTTTCTTAAAATTTTCTAAAGTATCTGTAACAAATTTAAGCCCTTTTTCTTGATTTTTACTAACTTCAACAGAATACTTAACCCATTTTTCACTAGCATCGCCTACACCTTTTTCAAAAACAGAAACCATATCGCCTAAATAACCTGAACCTTTCTTAAACATAAAAACATCTTTAGCTATAGCTTCTTCTAGTACGTTACGACGCTCCTCTTCAGTACTAACACCTCTAAAAGGAATACCTTGTTCCATTGCAGCTTGTTTTGTAAGTTCTGCAGAAGCCCTTATATTAACTCCACTAAGCCTTTGAGCAAAAGACGCTTGAATATCTTCAACAGATATTCCCTTATAAAACTGTTTATTTTTTTGCTGCTCTAGTTCAGCTAATGCCCTGCCTGTTGCTCCAAATGCAGCCTTGCCTGCAAGCTCTGGAGTCATACCAGGACCAGCCATTGTAAAGAAATCTCTTTTGATTTCTAAAAACTTATCATTAAACTCTGTCATAATATTAAGATGTTTTTTTTGTAATGCTGACCATCTTTTAAATCGATCCTCTTGTCTGCTGTACTCTTCTGGATTAATCTCCTTTAAACGTGTTAATGGAGCACGTATGATCTCCCCCTTCTGTCCAGCTTCATAACGCATTTTATTAATTTTTTCTGAAGAACGAATCATTCGTTCAAACAATGTTCTTCTTTTATCAGCATACTTTTCAAAAGATTTAAAACCAGTCATCTCTCCTAAATTACCAATACCTTCTTTAAACATGTATTGAAGTTTTTTCCAAGAACCTTTTATTTTTACAGCTTTCATCAAATCATCTAATTCTTCTTTTTCAATATGTAATTTTAAATTAATCCTAGCATTGACAGCAATCTCCTCAAGTTTAGCTATAACAGAATCTAACTTATCAGTCGATGAAACAATAGATTTACCAAATTTATCAAACCCAATAAAACCTTCAGAAGTTAAAGAAACAACAGCAGTAGCATATTCTCTAATGCTTTCTATCTGCTCTTTCTTCATTAATAATGGACTCTTGTACGATCTCCCTTTTACCTGACTAGCAATCTGTTCTTCAGTTAATTCTTCTAAAGCTTTTATTCTTCCACCTCTAATTTCTACTCTTGAACGTATCATCTTAACATTAGATATAGATTTTATTTTTTCCTCAACAACATCCAAAGCCTTTTTATAATCTTTAGTTCTATCCTCAGCAGAAGCAAAAGTTTTAGTCACAGCTTTATTAAACAAATACATTCCAACACCAAGTGACGCTATAACACTAATAAAAGTACCCAATGCCCCTAAAGAAGTCACTAACCCTAAAACAGAAAGAGATGCTTTACCTGTAGCTTTTACAAGAGAACTCATAGACTTTACAGATTTCTCTATCATAGCACCAGAAAATGCAAAGGAAGCACCAGAAACTAAACCCCTTCCAATACCAGACACTCTTGTTCCAACTTTTGGTAATAATGCCTTTGGAGACATCTGCCTAACCTTTTCAAAAACCTCTCTTCCTTTTTCTTGCTTCCCTCCAAATAGTGCCCCAACAAGTTCTCTTGGTGTTCTTCGTTTTCTTTTAGCACCACCAATACTAGGCCCCAACAATCCAAACATTGACAAATCAAAATATTTACCAAGAGCAGTTGCACCTAAATAAGCACTCGTACCAATAGTTGCTAAAGCACCACCATGTATGCCAGCAATTGCTTCAGTTACCGCTTTCAAAGAATCTGTAAGAGCTTTTAACCCAGTTAAAATAGGCCCGCTAGCAGAAATAGCCAAAGCATTAAAAGAAGCCTTTAATTGAGCCGATTTCTTAGCTAAAGTCTCCATAACTAATTTATTTTCTTTTTCTGCCGACCCAACCGAATTAATACTAACAGCGCTAGCAGCCAAAGCTCTGTCATAATGCTCCATTAAAACCATAAGAGCATTATAATGTCGTATACCACCCATAGCTTGTGCTGTTGCTAATTTTTGAGCTCTAGTTAAACCAACCCATTTTTTAGCTAAATCATCTAAAACATCAGAACCTCTCCTAAGTCTTCCACCCTCAATAGTCTTAACACCAATAGCTGTTAATGCTTTTGGTGCTTTCTGTGTACCCATTCTTGAAAAAATAAATTTAAGAGATGTACCCACCTCCTTACCCGTTTGTCTTGTAGCTTCTCCAATTGCAGTAATAATACCATTAAGCTTATGAACACCTATACCCATTACCTTAGCAGCAGTACCAGCTTTTTTAAAACCATCAGCTAAATCCTTTGCTGTTATAGCAAATTTATTTTCAACTTCATTCCAAGAATCAAGAATAGAAATAGACTTTTCACCTTCTATATTAAACTGTCTTGTAGCAGATGTTAATGCCTCAGCAGCCTCAGCCGGTTTCATTGTTGTAACATTTGCAGCAAGTGTAGAAACACGCGCCATCTCTTTTACTTGCTCTTGCGGAAGACCTTGCTGAGCAAATATACGCATAGTTTCAAACACACCCATTAACTCAGCACCATAGTCTTTAGCAAAACGAACAGCAGAATTTCGCATATTATCAAAGTTAGTTGTAATAGGTGACATCACCTTCTTTAAATTGACCAAACCCGTTTCTGCTTGTTTCATTACTTCTATCATTTGTCTTGCGCCGCCTATAATACCATATACCACTCCCGATGCAGCACCCCACAATGAAACCCTTCTAAGAACAGACCCTATTTGCCCCCCTCCTACTTCCTCCCTTTCAGATACCTTAGTTACTGGCCCAGCAAGACCAAAATACTTACCTCTAGCAGTAAGTCTTTTAGTTATAGCAACCTCTTCACCAGACTCTGTAAGAAGTTTACCTTTTATAAGCATAGACTTACCAATCTGATTAGCTCTTTTTAACTCCTCTTTTCCTTCTTCTATTCTTGAACGAAATGCAGCAAGTGAAGATTCCGGCGTCTCATAACCACCCATTGTTATACCCTTGCGCGCAGCAATTGGAGTTTTAACTACTTTTTGATACATTCCCTGCGCTGCAAGCTGCGCCTGTTTATAAGCAGCACGTTCTTCTTCTGAAAGAATTACAGCACCGTTTTGTGCTTCTTTAAGCAACGCTATAATTTCTACTAAATCATTTTCAGCATTATCAAAATTTATAGCTTCTGTGTGTTTTCCAGCTTTTACCAAACCCACATCAAACTGCTTAACCCCAAGTAACATATCAGATATACGCTTATTAACGTCACCTGTTCCCTCCATAAACTTGCTAACTAAAGTACTAGCGCGGGTTTTTTTATTTTTTTCTAATTCTCTTGCATATTCTTTAGCTGCTTTAGATTCTTGTTCTTCTATACCTGTAACAACACCACCTTCACCAACAGCCTTAAGTTGTACCTGCCTTCTCTGCACAACCCCAGTAGTAAGAGGAACCGTAGCTGCAACTTTCATTGTTTTTCCAACAGCTAACGAAGCATCTTCCCACATAGCAGCTTTCTCTAATTCCACCTGTTTTCTAAATGCAGCTTCAGCTGATTCGGGAGTTTCCATACCCTTCATTATTATACCAGGCAATGCTTCTGGAGCTGTTTCTGCTACAGTACGAATAGCTGTTCCAATTTTTCTTTTTAATTGTGAAAATTCTACAAATTTTTCTGAACTAATACCTGGAGTTTTTATCATTTCATTAAGAATCATCTGCATATCAGCTAAATCTTTAAGCGCTTCATCAAAATTAACAGTACCAGCAACATCATCAAATCTTTTTATACCAAGCCATACATCTTTTATTTTTTCATTTACATTTTTTGTTGAAGATTCGAATTCTTTTATAAGTCTAACAGCACGTCTACTTATTACTTCTTCCTTTTCTACGGTAGGTTTCTCTTCTATTCTTTCAATTCCACCTACAACTCCTGGAGCATATAACCCCTCCTTTGCTCCTCTAGCAACAAGAGTAACTGTTCTCTTTTCAACCAGACCCTCTTCAGTAGGTATTTTAAAAGCAACTTTTCTTTTAGCCCCTACAACCAAACCCTTCTCTGCTAACATCTCTTTTTCATGCTTTTGTAAAAGAGCTTCAGCAGCAGCTTCTGCAGTTTCTCTGGTTTCTAATCCAGGTAAAACAAGAGTAGGCAATGCAGCGGCGGGGGTTTCTTGAACAGCCTTTTCCATTTTAGTTACTTGCCTTACAGCATGTTCCAAATCAGAATACTCTTCCGGACTAAACATTCCATGAATTCTAAATGCTTTTAATTCTTCTTTAATTATTGCTAAATCTGCTTTCGCTTTTTCAAAATTAAAAGCTTTTCCACTTTTTGCTAACTCAGGATTAAATCTCCTTATTTCAGCCCACATAGTTTTTAAACGCTCTTCCATCCTTCCAGCCCCCATTAAAACAGGGGCTACAGCTTTTCCAGCGGTAGCACTTTGAACTTCTATAGCTTTTAATACTCTCTCCCTTTCATGTGGTACACGATAAAGACCTAACTGCTCTACAGCTGCCTCATCTGCATACCCCAAAACCCTCCCACTTTCAGCCCTTTTCAAAAATGGAGTAGTTTTTTTACCATAAGAACGAAGAATTACAGCTCCAGCCTTTCCTATAGCCTTTTCTCTTCCATAAATATCTCCAGCTTCTTCTGCCTGCTGAGCTATATCCGCTTCAGCCCTAGCTCTTTCTAAATGGTACTGAGCCCAAACAGTTTGTTGTTTAGGAAATGAAACACCCTTCATCGATGCTTTTAAAATTTCAGGAGCAACTAATGGAGAAATCTCTTTAGCTCTCACAGCTTCAAGAACATTTAATGTTGGTTCTGGTAACCCTTCCTGAGTAAAACCAGTTCTCTTTTCAGCAGCAGCAATTAAATTCATTAAAGCTTCTAATTTTGATTTATATTTAGGTTTTCCTCCCCCTGGTGGCACACCACCTGGAGGTATATTCCCTGGAGGTGCGCCCCCTGGCGGTACACCTGCTGGCGGTACACCTCCTAATGAAATACCAACTCTAGCAGCAAAATCAGCCAAACCTTCTTTTTCTAAAACTTTATAAGCTTTAACAGCCTTTTTCGCCTCAACCCCAAGTTCTGTTCCACCAGGTACAGCAGTCATCACAGACATGTTTTGTTTAATAAAAGTTAGAGCCTCTTGAATTTTTGCAATCTGTATATTTGTTAAACTTTTTGCCCCACCTAAAAGAAAATTTAAAGCTTCATTATACTCTTTTAACATATTAACTGCTTTTACAGCAGAAAGATCACCAAAAGCAGCATAATCTATACCCTTAACACCGCCCTCTAATATTTCTCTTGCTCTATCTATTTTTGTTTCAGCTTTCTTTCCTGCGGTTAGTACTTCTATTTTCCCACGTTCTCTAACTAAAGCTTCCCGCTTCAATACAGTCTTTTCTGGTATATCTGGAACATCCTCTTCAGAAACATAACCATAACCTAATGGAAGCATTAACGGTCCTCTCGGAGGAATTTTCTTAGGCTTTTCTTTAACAAACAAACGAGCCTGCTCATACTTTGTCTTTACATCTGTTAATGGTTTCTCAGCAACTTTTAATGGCGGTGGCGCTGTCCCTATACTATATCCAGGAAACATAAATTGCTGTACATATTCTTCAGCTCTTTTTTTAGCCCTTCCTTTCTTTTTCTTAGTAAAAGCAGCATATTCTTCTTCTTCAGCAACCTGTTTTTTATATTGTTCACCAACAATCGGAGAAATAGAAAACATCAAATCTTTTTTATACTCTGCCGACTTTACATATTGTTCAATCGCTTTTTTCCTATGTTGAAACAGGTATTCTTGTTGAAATTTTTCTATTTCTTCTTCTTTTGCTTTCGGGCGTTCTTTCTTAAATTTAGCAGCACCCTCAGCCATAATCATTTCTTTTTCTTTCGTAGTAAGCCTTGGAACACCAAGCTTTTCTTCAAGAACGGCAACACCTCTACGTTTTTGTTTTGCAGTAGTCAAAGATTTAAATATTTTACCTAAATTAACACCAAATTTTTCCATTCTATTAAACATCGCAAACATATCCTTAAAAGCATCTTGCATCATAACATCTGATACAGACACACCACTACCTGTTTGCTTGATAATTTCTAAAACTCTTATTATAGCTTTATCTAGGGTTGTTTTTCCTTTTTCTACTTGTTTGGCAAATTTTTCAACAGAGGCTGTAGAAGTTCTCAAAGAATAAAGAGGCTGCATTTGTGAAAAATATCTACCTAAATCTAATTCACCACTAGCAATTTGTTCCTCTATCATAGCTTTTTGTTTTGGTGTCTTTGCAGTTTTTAAAACTTGATTTTGAATATCTTTAGCAGTAGCACTAAGAAAACCTTTAAAACTAAACTGATCAGCATACGCTTCTGTTATATCCTTACGTACCATCAATAGTTCTTTATCAGTTTTTCCCTTTGCTGTTTCAGGACTCATTCTCCGCACTTCTGATAAAAAATCTTCAGAATTTAAAGCATCTAACCTGTCTTTAATTGTAGTTTTTATTATTTCATTTGCTTTTAATATTCCCTTAAATCTTTCCGGTTCTTTCTGCATAGTAGCAAACAAAGTACCAGAAGCCATACCCTGCGTTACTTCCTGAAATATTGCCTTTCCACCGTGTTTTGCTGACATAGAGGCATTAATAACCTGTTCTAACAAAGCATTCATCATTGTTTGCATTTCACGAGCAGGTACAGCTTTTTGAACTAATTCGCCACCCTTTCCATACACAGCACCAAGAGCAACACTCTCAGGCTTCCAAGCAGCATACTCAGATTTAGTTACTTGTCTATCACCAAAACCTATGGAAGTTTCAATAATTCTCGCTAACCTGCTTATTGCTTCTGTTGATTCACCAAGGCCTGTTTTTACATACAGATTTTCATATTGCTTTGCACGAACTTTTTCATACAACATTTTTCTTGAAAAAGTCTCTATACCCTCTGCATCAACAATACCTTTTTTTTCAGCAATCTTAGATAAATGCCCTACAGTAATACCAAGATTCTTCAACCCCTCTAAAACATCAGGAGTAGTTAAATGTTTCATTTCTTCGGTTATATCGGGAGTTTTAAATATCTTAGCTCCAGGAATACCAGCCCTAGAAGTATACAAATCTGCAAGTTCTGCCATAGATCCTGTCAAACCAACTTCTTTATAATTCATCATCTGATTAATAAAAGCTCTAGGATCTAAAGTACCAACTTTACCATATACACCTTTACGTGCAGCTTGATATTGAGCTTCTATTTCTTTTCTTGCTTTTTTTGTTTTAGCAGCATGAACATTAATTTCATCACCATCTAAATCTGCATTTTGAGCATAACCAGCAAACTTTACAGTAAGAAGATCTATAGCTTTAGACAACTCCATTATATTTTTAGTTAACTCGGCTCTTTGAGCATCTAATTCTTTTGCTTTTGCTGTACCCTTTTCTGCTATCGGTAATTCTGATCTTTCTTTTCTCAAAGATGCTTGTCTTAATTCAAGTTTTTCTTTGATTCTCTTCATCTCTTCAATATCAACACCAGGTGCTACACCACCAGGAATTGCAATAACATCCCGCGCTCTTGGATGAACTAATTCCTTAGCAATACCAAATTGATGACTAGCAATACCAGTCATAGGAAATCTAGTAGTCATAACTGGAACATTTTGACCTTCTCTAACAGCATCTAAAAGAGTTTTCCCGGCCTTCCCATAATCACCAGTCAACTTTTCCATCTTTGCAGCAGGAATTCCTACCTCGCCCTCTCTTAAAACAACAGCCCCGGCTTTTTTTTCTGCTTCTACTGCTTTCTCATGTTTTTCTGTTTGAGTTATAATCGAATTTACAAGAGTATTACCCAAAGATTTTGCCTTGTTTGGATCTCCTAAAACACCTTTTTCACTCAACCTATTTATTATTTCTGCTGCTTCTTTAAAATCTTCTACTTTACTGTTTATAGCTGCACTTAAAGTACCACGTACAGCAGGCATAACTCTAGTTTGAAAAGATTCAACACCCTTTCCCTTACCTATAGTAGATTCAATTAAAGCTTTCTTTAATCTTTGCTTATCTCTCTCTATAAGCCTTATTTTCTCTTCTAAAGCTTGTTCTTTAACATCGGTAGTAACACCAAACTGTTTTGCAGCAACACCAAGAGCACCCTCACTAACAGAAAGTAATCCAGGCTTTTCAACACCAGCACTATATATATCTATACCGCGTTTTAACGCATTAGTAATCCACTCTCTAGCTTTCGGAGTCTCTTCCTCAAAACCTTTCTCACCTATATCTGGTTTTTCTCTAGAACGTTTTTTATAATAAAAATAGGACTCAAGCTCAGTAAAAGGTTTGCCAGCCTTCATTCGTTCTAAATCTCTTTCAAAACTTTCTATTTGTCCAACATCAATTTTAGGCTCCAACATATTATCTTTTACATTCATTAATAACCCAACAATACTTCTAGCTTCTTTCTTACCTAAACCTTTTCCAGCTTTAGATGCTTTTTCTAACAGAGATATTCCAGATCCAATCTTATTTAAAAGACTTCTAACAGGTGTCTTCATTGCTCCCAAACCAACATCTCCAACAGCAGAAGCCTCTTTCAATATAATTTTTATTTTTTCAAAATAAGCTATCAGATTTTTTAAATCTTCATCCGAAACAGCAGAAGGTTGCTTAAAAGCTTTTGATACAACATTACGAAATACTGAAGAAGTCTCACCTATTTGGTCTTTAACATTTCTCCTTAAAACATCTACATTTGCTTTCTCGCCCTTTAAATATTTCGTCTTTTTTATCTTTTCATAATCTTCCACATTACTCAACAGACTATTATATAACACTGCTAACTTATTAGCACTAACTGCACCACCTTCTTCAGCATAAGCACCAAGACTTTTTCTAGACGGAATATATAATGGCCTTCTTCCTATTTCTTTTCCTTCTTCAAATTCTGGAACTTTAACAAAGCCACCAGCTCCAAATTTCTCAATATCTAAAACAGTATCACGCAAATCTTTATATTTTGATATTACACCTGGTAATTCTCTAATACCTTTTGTAGATATGTATGGGGCTTTAGTCTTTACTGGTTCTTCTTCAAGAGTTTTCAAAGCAAATATGTTCTCTAAAGCAGCACCAGTATCCGGTTTATAACCGCCAAGTGTTTCTTGGACTACAGCAGATCCCTCACCAAATGTTGACATAAGAGCAGCCATAGCCGCTACGTTCAATTTTTGCCCTTTAGTTCTTCTTTCTATTTGTTTTTGTGACCACTCTTCATACCTAGAAGGCTCACGAGTATATCTCCAAAACTTCTGTCCTGCAATAACACCACCAGCACCTTTACCAGAATACATTGGTAAAGTTCTCTCTTCTATAGCAAATTTTTCTTCCGGCCCCCAACCATAACCCATGGCTTGTAAATATTTAGAAACCTCACCAGTTGAAGTAAGTTGTTCAGGTGTTAGTTTCGGAGCTATAGCACCTTTAACATTGCCTGCAATATTATTAATAACAACCTCCAAAGGTTCAGCTAAATTTAAACGTTTAGTTGCACCAGTAAGACTCATTCTTACTTCCGTCGCTATTTTTTCAGTCAGTGCTCCAGCACCAAGAATCTGCTTAGCTTTTTTTCTTCCCTTCTCTATAGACTCAGGAGTAGCAACTCTAATATCAATATCTAAAATTTTCGAAACAGCATTTCTTATTTTTTCACATTTACTTTGAACCTCTTTTGATAAATCTTTATGCATAAATTCAACAAAAGGCATTGTTCCAAGCTCATCCAAATCTGTAATAAGTTTATCTATCTCTTTATCTGTCTGTCTACTTACCCCTTTCTTTGTTTCAAGCATTTTTTGAATAAGTTTATGATATGACGTAGCTTGCTCCACATAACCAAGCTCTCCTTCTTCTCCCTTCCCAAACTTCACTACACCCTTTGAACCATAGTGTGTCGTCATTTTGGTCCCTAAAGCAGTAAATAAGCGCTCAACAATTTTAACAGCAACTGCCTCTAAACTTTCCCCACCAGCACTGGTTAAAACTTTTGATATTTCACTAACCATCTCCCTTCCAGTCTCGCCTTCACCAACACCACCAATTCCAAAAGTTTTTCCAATATCTGGAGCATATTTTGATACTATATCTTTAGCTACAAGCTCTGCCCCCTCTACCCCACTTACATCTTTTATCATAGGTTTTATATATTTTGCAAACCTATTAACTGCTTTACCAGCTATTTCTATTTGATCTTCAAAAGTACCAGCAGAATCTTTTATAACTGTCTGCAAATTAAGACCATAGCCCCCTTCTCCCCACAAACCCTCTTTTTCTGCAGCACGCCCACGAATACTTTGCAAAAGAGGAGTTTCTAACTCACCAATCACCTTACCACCAAGAGCTTTACCTCCCCCTAATGCATGATATGTTGGTGCTAAAGTACGTGCAAAATTACTCCACTCGCCTAAAGGTATATACTCCCTAATATTACCAGCAAAAACATTCATTCTCATTCTAAAAGGATCTGTAACATCAGAAGCCAACTTAACTGATCTGCTTTCACCAACGCCTTGAGAACTTAAACGAAATTGTTTTCCAGATAACGCTAAATATTTTTCAATTTCCCTATTATGAGCAACCAACTGCTTGCGTTGTAGCTCTCCAGCTACAATTTCACCACCAGCAGCTCCTGTCAATACAGGAACATTCAACTTTGAAGACTTGCCCTGATACCAAGAAAGCAGGGGTAAATCTTCTTCTACCAACTCCTGTTCAGTAAAAGGTTCTCTAACCCGCTTATTAAATGTCTTTACTGACTGTGTGCTTTCAGTTAAACCTTCACCTAAACTTTTAACAGTAGTTCTTAAAGGAGATGTTATACCAACAGATTCTTTAGTTAAAGTATCAAATAATCTATCATATATACTCGTTTTACTAAATTTACCCATAGCCACAAGAACATCATCAAATCCTATTGCAGCTTTTTTAGCTTTATTTGCCAAATCATCTAAATATTTTAACTGCCCAACTTTGCTTTTTGGTATTTGCTGCGTTGGTTCTCTGCCATACTTTGCAGACAATGTAGTTCTATAAGCATTTATTAATTCAAGTCTTCCTTTTTTATCTGTTTTCATTACATCCATAATACTAGATGCATGCTCAGCAAGAGCTGCTTTTTGATCTTCAACAATCATTTTTGGTAATTCAGGACTGATCTTTTGAACTTTTTGCGCAAGTGCTTTTTTACTCTCAATTTCTTTTCCACCAGTGCTTATTATATTTTCAGCCATCTTTTGAGCAACCATAATACCAGGAGTAAAACGATATTCTTGAGCTAAAGCCCTATACCTACCAGAAGGCATCTGCATAGCAGGCATACCTTGTGGTCCTTTTTGTGGACGTGGTATTTCTATTTCTTTAATTGCAGCTCCAATACGCTCATAAACACGAGAACGGCCCGCAGTCTCACTTAATAAATCCATAAGACGTTCTTGAGAAACTGCTCCTCTTTTAGCGCCCTCTTCTCTTACAACTAAAGCTTTTCTTATCTGCTGTTCTGTTACACCTAAACCTCTTGCTTGTTGTTTCTGTACTATCTGCTGTATACCCTTGTTTAGACCTTCATACCCGTGTTTGTTTATATATTCAGTAATCTTCGCTATTGATCGTTGTGTTCGTTCTGTTTTAGTTTTACCAAACTCACCAGAAAACTCCTCCATAGTAGCCCTACTAGCTTTAGTAACTAAAGCCTCTGCTCCTTTCTCTTTAGCCAGTTTAAGAGCCGCCTCCTCTGTAGTATTCGTTAACATTTTTAAGGCATTAACAAGAATACCAATATCAGCAATCTTTAAAACATCAACACCTCCACGTTTAGTATATTGTGCAGAACCCTTTCCAATAATCTGAAAAGATTCCCCATAAGCACTTACAAGTTGGGACTTTACTGTTTTTGCAAACTTAACCTTAAATGATTCATAATCTTTCCTAATTTGATTCATCAAAACATCAGACGAATCAATAAGACTCTTTTTCTCTGCTACTTGTGTTACTGCAGGTATTATAGATCGTTCTTTTTTATACGGTAATACTTCTTTTGCTGGGGTTGTTACTATTCTTTTTTCTTTAGGTTGTTGTGTGATTACTTTAGATATCTCAGGACCAATATTTTTTACTGCTCCTGTTAATGCCCTATTTAAAGCTATCTCAAGTTCCTTTGCAATAGTAACTACCTGTTCTGAACTAGATGTTTTTAACTCACCTATTAAACGTGATATCTCAGCACTTTTCGATATTACTCCAGGGGATTCTATCTCTTTTGCTGCTTTAGTAGCAATTTCTCGTTCAGCAACATCAGTAATCTGCTTTATATTTATAGAATATCTGTATTCTTCAGCCACCGACTACACCTATCTTTTATTCCTTCTAATATTTAAATCAGTAGCGTTTTTATTTCTACGCGCTTCTTTTGGATCATCATAATCAAGTTTATCATATAAATCATTAAATTGCGTTACAATTACCTCATCATTATCAAAAGCATTTGTACCCATCTTTTTTGACTTTGACACCAATCTATCTTGTTCTAAACTTTTATAATACTCTTGCATATAAGCATCTAATAAAACATCATTTTCTATCACATCGTCTGCCGGCCTGTCTTCAGGCAACATTTCATAAATATTTTGATAAAAATTAGACCAATACATTAAAGCTATTTGATCTTTAGTATAATCATCTGGTTTTCTAGAAAAAAGAGGAAAAGAAGCCTTTACACTAGAAACATACCTAATTCTCCAGTCAGAGCTCCTAGCTAACTTGCGAAGAGTTTTTTCAGAAAATCCCACTAAAAATGTTAACACAATATTTACAATTTTTGATCTAAAAGAAAAATTTTTTTCTGACTCAAAATCAGAATATCTATCCCACAGTCTATCAACACCAGATTCTTTATAGCAAGATGCCCAACATAAATAATTTATCTTTACCTCATTAGCTATATTTTCTGCTGAAAAAGAATAAAATCTATTAATTTTAGATCTCAATTCAAACAGCTCTGATTTTAATTTAATTATATTTTCTTTAACTTTATTTTTTTTATCTTTAACAAAGCGCATCTTATCAAATAAAGCTTCTTGCCCCTCTATCCGCTTTATTAAATCTTGCTCATACCTCTCATCCTTTTCTGTTACTAAACCACGTTTTCTTATTATTTTTTTAAGTTCATCTTTCGGTAATAAACCATTATCAATTGCTTCATTATAAGCAGATTCATACAAAAAATCAGAATATAGTCTATCAGCACAAAACGGATGAACTAAACATAAAACTATTTCCTCAGAATCAAAAAAAACCTTTGTATAATATTTAGCAGAAACAATAACATCAATAGCTGTAGATTCTCTAAGTTCATCTAAATTTATTGACATTTTATTTCTTTATTTTTTCATTTTTTGTTTTTTTCTTTACGGTTTTATTTTTTTCTGTTCCAACATCTTTATCAGATATTTGCTTCATTTTTTTATTTTCTTTATCTTCGTCAGAAACTTTATCAGTAGTTTCTTTTTCATTTTCTTCTTTTTTATTTTCAATATCTTTTAAAACCATAGCTTCAGGAACAGTATCTAAAAAATCAGAATCTAAACCCTGCAAATAAAGCATCACTTCAAATTTTGCACGTGTTTGTAAAACTTGATCTGTTTCATTAAGAAAAGCATCATAATCCTTCCAAACAAGCTCTCCGTTATCAGATACAACAATACAACTTGTCAAAAACTCAAGCTTGGCATCGTCAGCAATCTGTTCACAGGTATTGCTCATAGGGCCATTAAGCCTATGATTCCACTGAAAAATTTCGTTTCTAATGTTACCTGTTTCTTCGGCAGCTTTCTGCCTATCTTCATCAGAATCGGCTGAATACATTTTACTAATAGAAGCCTCTAGCATGTCAGTCAATTCTTGAGAACGTTTATCGTATTCTGGTCCAATAATTCCACGTTTTTTTAAGATATCCCTCATTTCAGAAGCAGTATAAATACCTTCAACAAGAGATTTTGAATAGACTTTACTATAATTCCAATCTGAGTTTCTTATATTTGATGCGGTTGGCTGATTAATATAATATACATTACCATCTACTGTAAAACTTCTTCTTTCTATATCCATTTTCTTCCTCCTATCCTAACCAATGTTTTTTTGCTAACTTACGCTAACAAATACATTATTCTACAACTAATTAATTTTTCTAAGACATTTTTATTAGTCTTATTTTTAAAAATAGTAAAATTAAATATTTCTTTTAAATTCTATAATATCTTCATTAAGACCTGTTTCGGGAGAAAAATTTACAATATAATTTTCATCTATATTTTTACTAATCCCCCTAATAGCATTATTTCCAGCCCTTAACACTTTACTTCTAACAAGTTTATAAACTTGTTTCTCTGGCAAAGTAACTTCCACAAAATCTAAACACTTCTCAAAAAGTTGTGTTATTTCTTTTGTTATTTCATTCTTTAATTTAATTTTACTCCTTTCCGAATATAAACTCATAAATAAATCACCCTCCTTTCCTTATTTAAATCAAACACAAAAAAGCACAAACCTAAGCGTAATAACCTAGATTTGTGCTTTATATTACCTTGTACTTATACTAACAAAACTTAGGAATTACGCCTTACAGAATTTTCATTAGTAATACGACTAATTGGAATTCCACCCTTAACAACAAACACATCATTATTTGTCTTAAAATTAAAGGTTTGTGTAGCATTAGTACCCACATCTAAATTACATGCTTCTTCAGTAATCTTTAAGTTATCCACTATAATGGTTTTTAATGGATACTCTCTATCATTTTCGCTATAAGTTCCAACATTTCCATCATACATATACTCTCTACCTATTAAATCTGATCCGGCCAAAACTTTTCTAGCTGCGCCAGAACCTCCAGCCTCCTCATCGGTTTGCGCGTAAACCATAACTACTAACTTAAGATAATCCGTTCTCATAAGATCTGTAAGATCTAAATCCTTAAGAGTAGCAGCATCATACTCACTATACTTATCCGCAAACACAGACCAATGTTCTAAATCACCAGCGGTAGTCTCAATATTAGCGGTTACAGGAATTGGAAGGGTTAACGGCCTATCATACGGATTAAGATGCCCTAACTCGTTTAGTGGCTCACGAGTAAGATCTGCTCCTATCACAACACTAGTTAAACGCCAAGCGCCCTTATAAGAAGTATCTGTAGGACCAACAATATAGATTTCAACCTGGCCCTGCCTAAGAGCACCAGCAGGATACCGCTCAGAAGCTGATAAAGCCTTAAAATAACAATTCTGTGTAAGTCCGTTATATTTATCAGCAGCAAATATAGCCTCTAAAGCATTTCCGGATGTAAGAGTAAAACCTGCTCCACTTGGAAAATACAAATAATCATTTACTGAATTATATACAAAATAATCGGCATGTGCAGAACTGCCAGCCTCAACACGCCACACCTTTGCTTCTGGAGAAGAAGGATTAGTATTATCATAATGGACTACACCCCTATACCCCTCTTCACTAGTCCTCATAAAAGCTAAAGAACCGTCAGATAATTCTGCTATAGTTCCACCATCAGTAGTAACTACCACATGGTCACCCTCTGCACCATCTAAATCCCACTTCTGATAATTAAGAAATTTAGCAGAATTAAGCAGCCACATTTTATTATCTGTTTCAGCTGTATAGTTCTCTGTTGCCTCAGCACCAGTACTATAATTAAACTCTACCCTATTAACATAAACATTGTCCATAAACATTGTTTGATCAATATTATTAGACAAAGTCCCCACATCGCATTCACTTTGTATAGGTGACCACAATGGAATCCCAGGTAAATTTCCACAAACTATTGCAAAATCAGCAAGACAAGCACCGTGTAAATATTTGCCTGTTTCTGTCATTTGTGTACCACTAACAACAGCCAAATTAGCATTGGCATTTGTAGCATCTTCATTCATAGCAAGCTTAGCATCTGATACTTGAGCTAAAAGGGCAAACGTTCTAACATCACCCCAATCGTTCGTATTTAACGTAACTGCGACAGCAGGACATTTCTGTTACTTATAATAACCTCAGCCTTACCTGTTAGGCGGATAAGAATTTCTTCTTATCTCTATATGTCTCCATATAGGTCGGACTGTACCTTCATCCCTAATCAAGGGAGTTTCACACCCAGTCTCTGAAGGCCCAATTTATAATGAATACTAGTAGGCAAAACAGAACTTATCATAAACAAAAAATCTATCAATTTTTTAGTACCATACATACGTAATAACATATCATTTCTACCGTTACTATATTGAGGTCTTATATTTATAGTACCCTGAAAAAACTTTGAAACGGCTTTTTTAAGAATAGTCTGTTCTACATAATCAAAAGAATTTGTAGCTATCATACATGAAACTGTCCCGTTTCTTTTATCTACATAAACAGAACCGTCGTCAGCAAACCAAATAGCCAGTGCAATTAAATTAAGACTATCAATAACATTATTACATAATATATGTTTATGGTTTCTTGAATAATACGTTTTATAATAATAAGTTATATCAGGATGTGCAATAGTTCTAAACTCATATTGATTTGTTGAGTACGTTTTTCTTCCAGCAATTATTTTTTGTTGCTCCTTTTGACTTAAAACAACAGGTCTTGAAAACGGATCTAAAAGTTTTTTTTTCCATTCTAAATATTTACGTTGTTTTTCACAATGTCCAATCTTTAAATACGCGTTTTTGCTATGTGGGGCCAACCTTAATGTCCCATCACCCAAAACCGAGCCAAGAACAACAGATTTTTGTAAATCAGACAAAGGTGTTTTTCGTATTTCCTGATAAACTGTCATACAAGATTCTTGTGTTTCTATACCGTACTTTTTAAACCAATATCTTACTGTAGAATAGGCTTTTGATAACTCAGCTGCAACTTTTCCTATAGAACCACAAGAAATATATAAACGTATAAGTTCATTTTTACTATATTCTATTTTTTTATTCATTATAAATCAGCTCCCTGCTGATTGTCTCTATCCTTTATATTATAACTCCGATTTCGGTAGTAATAAAGGCTTAACGAGAGTTTCCAGCATATCGTGAAATTTTACACATCAGTTACCTGATGAGGATGCTCCTGATTTTCTCATAAAAAATCAGCTACTTAGTTAACATCATCTACTACGTCGGTTACGTCTAAATGGCCTAGCTCAAAAATATCAGTACTAGTAAACGTTGTTGTACTACCCATAGTCTGCACGCGGTATAAAACCTCACCGTTACAATACACAGACTGACTAGCATACATGATCCTATTACGTCTAGCCATTATATTTTAACCTCCATTAAAATTTATTCTCTAATCAAAAAAAAAACTTCTTTCTATAATATTTTAGACAGTTTATTAAGCTTCCTTATAAGCAAAAATTTCTAAACTAACTTTAGATCTATAAGCATTCAAATCATTATTAAAATCAACAGGTAAATTTAAATAATTAACACTAACATTATTAAATTCTACTTTTGGAATCTCACTATTGTGGTCACAATTAAAAAAATCATTAAACTCGCCAGACCAATCAAAAACATCACCACCACTAAAATCAAATACTGTTAAACATTTATTATATAAACCCTCATGAACTATATAAGTTAAATCATCTAATTCTGGTTTAGAACTACCAAAAATAAGTACATCTAAATTACATATATGTTTTTTACCTCCACCTAATTGAAAACCCTCACTATTAAATTTTTTCCAATCAAGTAATATAAACGGAAGTTCTGGCACATTTACATAAGGCCACTCATCTATAACAGAAACATAATTCCATTTATATTCAAACATGGCAGGAATATCTGTACCAGAAACCAACGTTACTCCCGGAACCTTATAATTTATATTATAATTACTTGAAGATATTTCGCCAGTAGAATGATAAACTTTAATATAAGATCCCTCGCAACATGTAGAAAAAATACCACTACCTATAGTATCAAATGGATATACTCCTCTACCTCGACCGCCTGCGTTCGGAGTATAGTCGTATGTAGGTTTATACATACCAAGCTGTTCATCAAACTCTAGATTACTGGACTCTGATTCAATATAATTAGACAAAATATTATATTTTAAATTATAATGTAAACTAAGATTTACCTTTCTTATAAATTCCATTATGTCTTACCGTGTTCTGCTCTTAACGAAGCAGCAAACTCTTCTATTGTTGATTTAATAGTAGTATCTATTATTTCAGCTATAAACGATTGATCTATATCAAAAATATTTATTGGACCTGTATTAGAAAATCCCCAACGGGCTTCATTCCACGAAATTCTTTTATCCCAACCCTCCTTAAAAAAAGCCTCTTTAGATATAAGAAAACCCCCGCTCCACCTACCAAATTTAATATTTTTACCAGACTTGTACGTTTTATAAAAATCAGGAGATATAAAAGCATATTCTCCAAGCACCCCCTCGAGTATAAAAACCATTGTTTGTAATGGTGTTTTTACATTTCCATCGTATCCAAGTTTATCTCTATCTCCTAAAGAAAAAGATATACCATCTGGAGTAATAACAAGGCTTTCTTCTAATTGCCCTTTTAACATAGAAAAAAACTCATCTTTAAAATGTTCTGGAGCAGCTGGATCTTTAATTGTTACTTTCCCTATTAACCCTACTTGAAACTTGTCCATTATTCTTCTTATTACTTCTGGCCCTACCCTATTTTGTATAGAAAAATATAAATTTTTTAAAAGCAATCTCTTTAATTTTCCAGTCATAAACAACCATTAAAAAGAAGAAGTCTCTTTTATTGTTTCACTATCTTTAAATTTATCAACACTACACACATATACAACAAGTACATGCTTTCCACCAAGCCCGCGTACAATAGGTGGATTACATAAAGTACACTTTATGCCCTCAACAACTACATAATCACACGATTTAAACAAATTTAAATAACAAATATCCGTTTTTAATCTTGCTACAACCCTTCCTTCAAAGCCATAATCATTAAATATTAAATCATTTTCTTTTGATCCAGAACTATTAGCCCCACGCCAAACAACAGAAGAATTTATACAAACCTTGTTTTCTTGTGTTATTACACCTTTACCTTTACAAACTGGACACCTACCAAATTTAAAATAATTCGGGTGTCCTGGTGGATTTTTACAAACACCTGAACTTTTTCCAGTAGAACTGTCAAAAAAACAATTAGGGCATGGAGAATCAGGTTCAATACTTATAGTCTCTATTTGCTTAGACAATTCTTTTATTACATTTTTTATTGTCCGGCCAAATTTTTTTTCAATAGCATCTCGTTTAAACATTAGTCTATCAAAACCCCATCTCTACTTAGCATGTATTGTAAAACTAAGTCATCAAGACGCTTCCGCAACCTATCAAGTATTTTTTGTCTAGCAGTAAGCGACGGAGTTGGATCATAGTTAGTATCTCCATCACGAATTTTTACACCACTATCTACAGAATCAGATATTAATTCACCTTCTAACAAATCAATAGCCGCCTGTAATATAAAATGATCTGAAGTAACAGTCGCAGAAGTTAATCCAGGAGGAATCATAGCATTATTATAAGCATCATTAATATCTAAATCTGAATTTCTAAACGTATAATAATACATATCAATAATATCTGCATCCGCTATAGAACCGCTAAACGTTAAATAACGATAACCGTCAACATATGGGTCAGTCACACGAGTTTTTTCTACCCCATTCAAATTTATATAAACAGGCCAACCTTTATCTTTCATTTCAATAGTGTGATCATTATCTGATAATCGAGATTTGCACGTACTTATATAATCATGAATTAATTGTTTTTTATCTCCTATTAATATTCTTATTTTATTTACTATCGCCATTTCCGCAGTAGACAAATACACTTCATCTGGATAAGATATGTCATGAAATATTTTTGAAGTTACTCCACCCCGTATTGGTTCAGAAAAACAACTATATGTCGGAGCTGTCCCAACAGGTATCTCATATCGCGCCCTATACCAATATGGACCAACACCCCCAGGAGCGTCAACAAACGTATATATAGAATAATTTAGATCTAAAACATTAGTTGGCGGGGATACCATTTGTGTAATTTCTACACCGTTACTAGCATCTATTTCGCTTTCACTTTCAAACCTGTATAAATGAACCTCATTATACAAAAGTTTCACTTTAGCAACATCATTTACAACAACTTCTATTTCATATGGCATATTCTTATCCTAATCTTTTATTGATAGTTTTGGAATTAAATCCTCTATAGACTCTTCAGCAACTAAATTATCAACCACAGCATGCGGGCCTAAATCATCCATAACAATTTTTATACCCACAGTCCTTGCTTCCACACTTGAAGATATATTATTAGCCGCCAAAATTTCAGGTAAATCAACACAGTAATAATAATAAGTTGGAGTTCCTTGAGAAAACCCACTTATACATATAATACCTTTTGTAGCTAAAGCAATACTCATTATACTTTTACAACCTTATAACTAGTCATTTCATCATCATTCCATGTAGAAGTTATTTGATAAGTAGCAATTACATCATTAT
>Ga0164318_10000894_pt1 | contig 24833 bp, 27 predicted proteins | sample GuaBasSedimGuay9_FD_113734 | JGI IMG/M metagenome (GOLD analysis project Ga0164318, IMG submission 113734) | Subseafloor sediment microbial communities from Guaymas Basin, Gulf of California, Mexico - Guay9, Core 4571-4, 0-3 cm | ecosystem: Environmental > Aquatic > Marine > Hydrothermal vents...
ATACTCATAGTAATTTTTGCATGGATTCTGAATTATAGATTTATGATGGCTAAAAGGATATGGGAAAGTTCTTTGAAAGAATATAATCCTGCAGTAGCGTTGAGTCTTCTGAATAAAGCGGAAAAGTTTTATCCATTTTTAAAGATTTATTCAGGTAAAGGGGAGATATATTATAATATTGGATTGAAAAAGAGAGATTACAGATATATTTCTGAAGCAGAAAGAATTTACAGGCAGGCAATTGGAATAAATCCTTATGTTCCACAATTTTATCGCAGACTCGGATTTATTTATGAAATGGAAGGGGAAATAGAAAAGGCAGAAATAATGTATTTGAATATGGTTGAAAGATATCCAGCAAAAAAGCAGTATAATATGGAACTTGCAATTTTCTACAAAAAATACCATAAAATAGATAAGTTCAGAGAATTTTATGAAAGAAGTAAAAAACTTACGCCAGTTACACTTGAGGAATCAAAAATAGTTGAAAGGTATGAAAAATGGATAAAATCGCAGAGGTAGAGATAAGAAAAGTAGAAAAGCCTTCATATTTTAAAATAGAAAATGGACTGGAACTTGAAAAGGGAGAATACTGTATTGTTGAATTCCCCAATGGTTCTCAGGATTTTGGTAGAATTTTGAAATTTTTACCTTCCAGAGGATTCCAGAGAAAAACAATTTCAGGAAGAGTTATAAGAAAGGCAACTGTGGAAGATTATAACATAGTGAGAGAGAATAATGAAAAGAAAGAGGAGGCAGTAAGGATATGTAAGGAAAGGATAAAGAAATATCATCTTCCGATGAAACTTATAGATGCAGAATACTCTTTTGATAGAACAAGGATATATTTTTATTACTGGGCGGAAGGAAGAGTTGATTTTAGAAAACTTGTAAGAGACCTCTCCTCTATCTTCCATTGCAGAATAGAAATGAGACAGATAGGATTGAGGGACGAAGCAAAGATTAAAGGTGGTTATGGAATATGTGGAAGACCTTTATGTTGCTGGTTATTCCTTAAAAATTTTGAGCCAATAACCATGAGGATGGTGAAAAATCAGAAACTTCCATTTGATATGTCAAAAATCACCGGTCAGTGTGGAAGACTTTTATGCTGTCTTGCATATGAAGAGAGTCTTTACCGTGAAAAGGTGGAGAAAAAATGAAATTCTATATTACTACACCCATTTATTATGTCAATGCAAGACCACATATAGGGCATACCTACACAAGTGTTGCTGCTGATGTTCTTGCAAGGTTTTACAGGATGTTGGATTATGATGTTTTCTTTCTGACAGGAACAGATGAGCATGGGCAGAAAATAGCAACTGCTGCTGAAGAAAGGAATATCTCACCACAGTCTCTGGTAGATGAAATGTCTGAAGTTTATAAGAAACTCTGGGAAAAACTCGAAATAACATACGATAGATTTATAAGGACAACTGAACCAAAGCATGTTGAAGTTGTGAGGAAAATATTTTTGAAATTGCTGGAAAGTGGAAATTTATATAAAGGAGAATACAGCGGGTATTATTGCATACATTGTGAAAGTTATGTTATTCCTGAAAATGAAACTATCCCTTTATGCCCTGATTGTAAAAGACCTGTAAAGAAATTTACTGAACCAACATATTTCTTTAAACTCTCCAATTATAAGGAAAAACTTGAAAAATATTATTCTGAAAATCCAGACTTTATAAAGCCTGATTTCAGAAAAAATGAAATTCTGAATTTTGTAAAAAAAGGGCTTATTGATCTGAGTGTGACAAGGAAAAATGTTAAATGGGGGATAGAATCTCCTACTCCTGAAAAGTATTCCATTTATGTCTGGGTGGATGCTTTATTGAATTACTTAAGCGGGGTCGGTTACCTTTATGAACCAGAAACTTTTGAAAAATACTGGCCTCCTGATGTCCAGTTGATAGGTAAAGATATAATGAGATTCCACCATATCATCTGGCCAGCAATTCTTATGGCTCTCAATTTACCACTTCCAAAGACAATTTTTGCTCATGGATGGTGGAATATTAACAGGGAGAAGATTTCAAAATCAAAGGGGAATATAGTATCCCCAGAGGATATTATTGAAGATTATGGAGTTGAACCTTTGAGGTTCTTCCTTATGAGAGAAGTTCCTTTTGGTCTTGATGGAGAATATACAGAGGAAGCTTTCAAGAAAAGATACAATAGTGACCTTGTCAATGACCTTGGAAATCTGGTTAATAGAACATTGAACCTTGTTGAAAAAAGATTTAATTCTGAAATCCCTTATGGTTCTCCAGATGAAAAACTTATGGATATGTTAAAAGCAGCATTTGAAAATTATAAGGAGAAGATGAGTAAAATTGCATTTTCAGAAGCAATAGAGGAAATCTGGAATGTGCTTGGTTATCTCAATAAATTTCTTGATGAGAAGGCACCATGGAGTATAGAAGATGATAAAGAAGCAGGAAGAGTCCTTTACAATGTTTTGGAAGGGATAAGGGTTATTGCATTGCTTCTTTCTCCATTTATACCAACCACTGCTAAAAGAATATGGGATATGCTCGGGATAGGAAAAGACCCCTATATTGAAAAGTTTTCTGCAATTGAAAAAAGACTTGTTCCAGGAAATAAAATTGGGGAAAGAGTTATTCTTTTTAAGAGGAGAAAATGATGGAACCCAAATTTAAAAGGATTATCCTTAAACTGTCAGGGGAGGCATTGCAGGGAAAAGAAGAATTTGGAATTAATTCTGAAGCCTTAATTTCAATATCAAAAGAGATAAAAGAGATATGGAAGATGGGATGCGAAATAGGAATAGTTGTTGGCGGAGGGAATATTTTCAGAGGAGTGGAAAGGGATAAGGAGGTAATTGACCAGGTTACTGCAGATTATATGGGGATGCTGGCTACTGTTATAAATGGACTTGCATTGCAGAATACACTTGAAAAAAATGGTATTGAGACAAGGGTTCAGAGTGAATTTGAAATGAGACAGTTTTGTGAACCATATATCAGGAGAAGAGCCATAAGACATCTTGAAAAAGGAAGGATTGTGATATTTGTTGGTGGAACCGGGAATCCTCATTTTACCACCGATACAGCAGCAGCACTTAAGGCAGTTGAGATTTCTGCAGAAGCAGTTTTAAAAGGCACAAAGGTTGATGGAATATATTCTGAAGATCCTCTTAAAAATCCGAAAGCAAAAAGGTATGATAAATTGGATTATTTTGAAATTATAAAAAGAAGATTGAAAATAATGGATGCAACTGCTATCTCCTTATGCATGGAAAATAAAATACCGATTATCGTATTTAACCTTTTCAGGAAAGGGAATCTTAAAAAAGTCATCTGTGGAAAAGGGATAAAGACAATCGTAAGTTAAAAGGAGGGAAAAATGACACAGGAGGTATTCAAAGAAACTGAAGAAAAAATGAAGAAAGTTGTGGAATTTTTTAAAAAGGAGATAGGAAGTTTAAGAGCAGGAAGGGCATCGGTTTCATTACTTGAAGGAATAACAGTTGAATATTATGGCTCAAAATTACCTATCCAGCAAATTGCCACAATTACAATACCTCAGCCATCACTTATAATAATCCAGCCCTGGGATAAATCTGTTATTGATAAAATAACCAAAGCAATCCAGATGAGCAATCTCGGCCTCAATCCTATAGCAGATGCAAATGTTATAAAGGTTCCAATACCTCCTTTAAGTGAAGAAAGAAGAAAAGAGATTACCAAAATTCTCCATAAAATGGAAGAGGAGGCAAAAGTTGAGTTAAGAGAAATAAGAAGGAAGGCGAATGAGACATTGAAAAATATGGAGAAAGAAAAGAAAATTTCTGAGGATGACTTTTACAGAGGTAGAGATGAGATACAGAAATTGACAGATAAATATATAGAAGAAATAGAGGAGTTGACTGAAAAGAAAGAGAAGGAAATTATGGAGGAATGAAGAATTTTGTAATTGCTATAGATGGTCCTGCAGGTGCAGGGAAAAGTACAATTGCAAAACTTGTTGCAGAAAGGCTTGGCTTTTTGTATATAGATACAGGAGCAATGTATCGCGCATTAACTCTCAAGGCTCTCAAAAAAAACCTCCCTCTTGATGATAGGAAAAAATTGATTGAAATGGCTAAAAATACTGATTTAAAACTCATCCAGAAAAATAAAAAGTTACATGTGATTGTTGATGGTGAAGATGTGAGTGAAGAGATAAGGAGTGAGGAGGTAAGCAGAAATACTCATTACATTGCTTCAATTCCGGAAATAAGAGAAATTTTATGGGATATGCAGAGAAAATACAGGGAGACGCATAATATCGTTATGGAGGGAAGAGATATAGGCAGTAAAGTCTTTCCTGATGCTCAACTCAAAATATATCTTGATGCTTCTGTTGATGAGAGGGCAAAGAGAAGATATTTACAGTTAAAAGAGAAAGGTATTGATGTGGATTTTGAAGAGATAAAAAAAGAGGTAATGGAGAGGGACAAGAAGGATAAAAATAGAAAGATAGCCCCTCTTGTTAAATTGCCAGATGCAGTTTATATTGATACAACAAATATGACAATTGAAGAAGAGGTTGAGACAATTATAAAACTTTACAGAGAAAGGGAATTTAAATCAGGATGATTTCCTCTTTCTAAATTTTGGATTTTGACCTGAAGTTGAGGAAAGTGCCTGTTTTCTGCTCAATATAATCCTTCCCTGCTCATCTATCCCTATCACCTTTACCTTTATGGGAGAGCCGACTTTCACAATATCTTCAACTCTTTTCACTCTATATGGAGCAAGTTCAGATATATGGACCATCCCTTCCTGATAAGGCAAAATCCTTACTATAGCCCCAAATGGATAAATTCTTGTAACCACTCCTTCATAGATTTGACCAATTTCAGGTTCTTCTGTGAGTGCCTTTATTTCACCTGCTGCCTTTTTACATGCCTGGTAATCGGTGCTTGAAATTCTTATCTCTCCATCATCAAGAATATCAATTTTTACCCCTGTCTCATCAATAATCTTTCTTATATTCTTACCTCCTGGCCCTATTATAAGCCCTATTTTATCAGGATTGACTTTTATACTCAAAATCTTTGGAGCGTAAGGAGAAATATTTGGTCTTGGTGAGGAAATTGTTTGATTCATCTTTTCTATTATCTCCAATCTTGCCTTTCTGGACTGGTAAATAGCCTTTTCAAGAATATCAAATGTGAGTTCAGAAGTTTTCACATCCATCTGGAACCCTGTTATTCCCTCTTCAGTCCCTGCGATTTTAAGGTCAAGGTCTCCATAATGGTCCTCTTCCCCAGCAATATCTGTAAGCAATACATATTTTTCTCCTTCTTTTACCATTCCAACTGCAATTCCCCCAACATGTTTCTTTACAGGAATCCCTCCATCCATAAGGGCAAGACTTCCAGCACATACTGTTGCCATAGAAGAGGAACCATTTGATTCAAGGATATTTGCAACAATTCTTATTGTATAAGGGAAAACAGATTCATCAGGGACAATATATAACAGAGACCTTTCAGCAAGTGCACCATGTCCTATCTCTCTTCTTGATGGTGCTCTCAATGGAGATACCTCTCCAACTGAAAATGGAGGGAAATTATAATGGACCATAAATCTCTTTGTGGTTTCCTCAAAAAGTCCATCAATTATCTGTTCATCACTCCTTGTTCCAAGTGTGACAGAGGCAAGACATTGAGTTTGTCCTCTTGTAAATAAAGCTGAACCATGAGTTCTTGGGAGAAGTCCAACTTTACATTCAACTTTTCTTATCTCTTCAGGTTGCCTTCCATCAAGTCTTTTCCCTGTAAGGATTAAATTCCTTATTTTCTTCCTCAGCACCTTTTCAAATATTATTTTTGCCTGTTTTTTCTTTTCCTCTTCCTCAAATTCATTAAGAAAATCTTCCTCCAGTTTTTCATAAAAATTTTTTCTTTGCTGTTTTTCAGGGTAATTGTAGACCTGGGAAATTTTATCTTTTAAAAAATTCTCAGCCTTTTCCTCCAGAACCTCATCATGGAAAGGAGAAAATTCTTCTTTTTCTGAAAGCCAGCATTTCTGAATTTCTATGATATCCTTTATATTTTCAAATCCAAACATTATGGCTTCAAGAAACTTATCTTCTCTGATTTCCTTTGCCCATCCTTCAATCATTACAATGGAATTTTCTGTTCCGGATATAACAAGATTTAATTCACTATTTTCCAGCTGGGAAATTGTTGGATTTATAACGAATTTATTATCAATTAATCCAACTCTGACTGCTCCAATAGGTGTGGAGAATGGAATTTTTGAAGAGATAAGAGCTGCAGAAGCACCTATGATTGAAAGTATATCAGGGTCATTATCCTGGTCAGCTGAAAGAACAAATGAGACTATCTGGACATCTTTACGGTAATCTTCTGGAAACAAAGGTCTTATTGATCTGTCTATGAGTCTGCTTACAAGGATTTCTCTTTCTGTTGGTTTTCCCTCTCTTTTAAAAAAACCACCAGGAATTTTTCCTGCTGCTGAGGTCTGTTCTCTGTAATCACAGAGGAGTGGGAAAAAATCAACGTCTTCTCTTTCTTCTTTTGATGCCACTGCTGTAACCAGCACTATTGTTTCTCCATACTTTACTATTGCAGAACCATCACTCTGTTTGGCAACATATCCTTTCTCTATATTCAAAATTCTCCCACCTTTTTCAATTTTTAATACCTCTTCCATTATTTTCTCAGATTCAACTTTTTAATTACTTCCTGATATTTCTCAGGGTCTGTCTCCCTCAGATATCTTAAAAGTTTCCTTCTTCTGCCTATGAGTTTGAGAAATCCCCTTCTTGAATTAAAATCTTTCTTGTGAATTTTAAAATGATTTGCAAGATTTTCTATTCTTTTTGTTAAAAGAGCTATCTGTACTTCAGGAGACCCGGTATCTTTCTCATGCCTCCCGAATTCCTTTTTTATCTGTTCTTTTACTTCTTTCTCCAGCATTTTTAACCCCTTGTTGGATTTAATTATACTCTCTTGGATAAATTTGTCAATCATACAATTTGTGGTAAATTATAGTATTATGGAAAAGTTTAAAGCAGTAAGGGGAATGAAAGATTTGTATGGGGAGGAGTTGAGGAAATGGAAGGAAATTGAGAAGGTATGTATGGAAACTGCGGAACTTTTTGGTTATGAGGAAATAAGGACTCCTATTGTTGAGTTCAGTGAATTGTTTGAAAGGAGTGTTGGAGAATCTACAGATATTGTTGAGAAGGAGATGTATAACTTTGTTGATAAAAAAGGCAGAAAACTTGCTTTAAGACCTGAAGGGACAGCATCAATAGTCAGGGCTTATTTGGAAAGAAATTTATATCAGGAAAGAAAAATAGCAAGATTTTACTATTATGGGCCAATGTTCAGATATGATAGACCTCAAAAGGGAAGATACAGGCAGTTCTATCAGTTTGGAATAGAAATACTTGGTGGAAGTCATCCATTTTTTGATGGAGAAAGTGTGTATCTTTTATTCCAGATACTGAAAAATTTGAATATAAAAAATATCTGTTTTGAAATAAATTCAATAGGATGTTCTGAATGTAAAAGGAGATTTTCTTCTCTTCTGAGAGAATATCTTGAAAAATATAAAAACCAGCTGTGTTCGGATTGTCAGAGAAGAATGGAGAAGAATATTTTAAGAGTATTTGACTGTAAGCAGGAAAGGTGCAGAGAAATTATTAAAGAGAGTCCAAAAATTTTGGATACTTTATGTGATGGATGCAAAAACCATTTTGAAAAATTCAAACAATATCTGGAGTTTTCCAGTATACCATATAAAATAAACCCTCACCTTGTAAGAGGACTTGATTATTATACAAAAACAGTATATGAAGTCTTTGCAGAGGATGAGAAGAATGCGATAGGAGGTGGTGGAAGGTATGATGAACTGGTTGAACAGCTTGGAGGGCCAAAAATTCCTGCTGTTGGATTTGCCCTGGGAATGGAAAGAGTTTCAGAAATTTACAGGATAAGTGAGAGGAAGAAAAGTTCTATTTATGGTATTTTTCTTGGAGAGGAAGCGAAAAAGGAAGGAATGAAAATATGCGAAAAGTTGAGGAAGGAAGGGTTTGTAATTAAAATTGATTATGAGGACAGAAGTCTGAAGAATTATCTGAAGATAGCGGATAGAGAGGGAGAAGAATGGTGTATAATAATGGGGGAAGATGAGATTAAAAATAATAAGGTAATTTTAAAAGATATGAAATCTTCACAGCAGTATACTTTATCTTATCAAAATATAGTGGAAGAGGTAAAAAGGATTATAAAATGCTGAGAACACATACCTGTGGAGAATTAACTGTTAAAAATGTTGGTGAGGAAGTGGTACTTGCCGGGTGGGTTCAGTCAATCAGGGACCATGGAGGACTTGTTTTTGTGGATTTAAGAGACAGATATGGTATTACACAACTTGTCTATTCTCCACAGGAAAATGAAAAACTTGAATCTGCTGTAAAATCACTGAAAAATGAGAGTGTTATCAGGATAAAAGGAAAGGTGGTTAAAAGACCACCAGAGACTGTCAATAAAAAAATTAAAACAGGAGAGATTGAGGTAAAGATTGAAGAAATAGAAATTCTCAATTTTTCAAAACCACTCCCTTTTGAGATCGGTTCAACTTCCTGTGGAGAAGAGATAAGATTGAAATACAGATATCTGGATATGAGAAGGGAAAAATTTATGGAAAATATAATAAAAAGGTCAAAATTCACCCATTATGTAAGAGAGTTTTTACATGGGGAAAATTTTGTTGAAGTGGAAACCCCAATTCTCACAAAAAGCACCCCTGAGGGAGCAAGAGATTTTCTTGTCCCTTCAAGACTTAATCCTGGAAAATTCTATGCACTGCCCCAATCTCCCCAGCTCTTTAAACAGTTAATTATGATAGGTGGACTTGATAAATATTTCCAGATTGCAAGATGTTTCAGGGATGAAGACTTAAGGGCAGATAGACAGCCTGAATTTACTCAGATTGATATAGAGATGTCTTTTATAAATGAAGATGATGTGATTTCCCTTGTGGAAAGAATGATAAAATTCTCTGTTGAGAAACTTCTCGGGATAGAAATAGAAATACCATTTAAAAGGATTGATTATAATAAATCTCTTGAACTGTACGGGACAGATTCTCCTGATTTAAGAATTGGATTGGAGATGGAGGATTTAACAGATACTTTTATAAATACGGAATCAGAGATACTTAAAAGAATTATAAAGAGTGGTGGAAAAATTAAAGGGATGAAAATTGAAGAGGGTGAAAAGATTTCTTTGAAAGAGATAGAAAATTTAAATCAATTTGTAAAAGAAAGAGGAGGAGAAGGAATTGGATGGATAAGGTTTACAGATTCTGGTATCCAGTCTCCATTAAAAAGATATATAAAAAATGAGGAAATAGAAGATTTGAAAGGCAGACTTAAAATCTCTCCTGGTAACCTTTTACTTTTTCTTGGCGGTGAGAGGGAATGGGTGAATAAAACTCTTGGAGAGATAAGAGTCCATCTCGGGAAGAAATTATTTTCGGATGATAAAAATTTAAATTTTGTATGGATAGTCAATTTCCCTTTATTTGAATATAATCAAGAGGAAAAGAGACTACAGACAAAACACCATCCATTCACTTCACCTGTTGAGGAGGATATTCCAATTATTGAAAAAGAGCCATTGAAGGTAAGAGCAAGGGCTTATGACCTTATTTTAAATGGAATTGAAATTGGTGGAGGAAGTATAAGAATAAATAAGAGAGACCTTCAGGAAAAGATATTTAAAATGATAGGTCTGAAGGAAGAGGAATATAGAGAAAGATTTGGTTTTCTTTTGGAGGCTCTGGAATATGGTGCTCCACCACATGGAGGGATTGCTATTGGATTGGACAGATTGATTATGATATTGCTTGGAGAAGAGACAATAAGAGAGGTTATGCTTTTCCCGAAAACTCAGAAAGGAATATGTCCTCTCACAGATGCTCCTTCATCTGTGGAGGAATGGCAGTTGAAAGAAAATAGAATAAAAGTTGACATTTTACAGAAAAAATGATATACTCTAAACTCAAAGGAGAGGGAAAATGAAAGGAATTTATTTATTTCTGGTTCTTTTATTTTTTGGTGGTTGTGCAGTTTCTCAAAAGAAGGCTTCTCTTACAGAACTTGAAAAGATGAAGATAGAGATAAAGCAGATCAAAGCTATATCTGAGACAAGCCTTGAGATCAGTAAAAAGGCTGAGGATATTGCAAAGGAGGCGTTGAATAAGAGTAATGAAGCAAAGGCTACATCTGAAAAGGCTTTTGAGGCTTCAAAAAAAGCAGTGGATGCAGCAAATAAGGCAAGAGAATTTGCAGTTAAAGAGAGCAAGAAGGCAATAGAAGCAGCAAATAAGGCAAGTGAAAAAGCAATATTTGCAGCAAATAAAGCAAGTAAAGAAGCTATAAATGCAGCAAATAAAGCGATAGAGGAAGTAAACAAGGTTAAAGAAGAGGTAAAAGCAATGGCATCCCATACTATTGCTGAAATTAATAAATTAAGAGCAACGATAAAACTCAAACCCCCTGAAGAACCTATAATAGAGAAAGAACCTGAGATTGCAAAGAGATACATTGTTAAAGCGGGTGATACTCTGAGCAAAATTGCTTACAAATTTTACAAGGATTCTTCCAAATGGGTGGTTATTTACCGGAAAAATAAAGATAAAATAAGAAATCCCAATAGAATAAAACCCGGACTTGAACTCATTATTCCCTGAATCTAATGCGTGAAATAAAGGAAATTACTCTTCCCAATTATCAAGCCCAGATTATTTTTGGTAAGCATGATGAGAATCTCAGATTTCTGGAGAATATTCTGGATGTTGAACTTTTTGGGAGAGGGAATGTTCTCAAGATAAAGGGTTCAAAGGAAAATATTGAAAAGGCAATACGTATTATTGAACAGTTGAAAGAGAAATTGAAGGAGAAAGATGTGATAACTCAAAAGGATATTATAGGACTTCTTGATTCTAAAAATAAGAAAGAGAAAGAAAAAGAAAAGGAAGATGTAAGGATAAAGATAGGTTCAAAGAAAGATTTTGTTGTTCCAAAAACTCCGAAACAAAGAACTTACATCCAGTATATTAGAAAATATGACCTTGTTATAGGAATTGGCCCTGCCGGAACAGGAAAGACATACCTTGCAGTTGCCTGTGGAATAGAAGCTCTCAAAAGTGGTAATTTCCAGAGACTTATTCTCACAAGACCTGCACTTGAAGCAGGTGAAAGGCTTGGTTTCCTTCCCGGTGATCTTGAGGAAAAAATAAGGCCTTATCTTCAGCCTGTTTATGATGCTTTATTTGATATGCTTAAATATGAAGAATTGAAAAGGTGGCAGGAGAAAAAAATTATAGAGATTGTTCCTCTTGCATATATGAGAGGTAGAACACTCAGTAAATCTTTTATAATACTTGATGAGGCTCAGAATACCACAATTGAGCAGATGAAAATGTTTCTTACACGCCTTGGAGTGGATTCAAAAGCTGTAATTACAGGAGATATTACACAGATTGACTTACCACTTACTCCAAAAACTTCTGGACTTGTTGAAATTCAGGAGATTCTTAAAGGAATAAAAGGCGTGAAATTTATCTATTTTACTCAAAAAGATGTTGTGAGACACCATCTTGTTAAGAAAATAATAAATGCATATGAAAGACATTACAGAGAAAAAATTTCCAGAATTTCTGATAAGGAATCTTCAGAGGAAACAAAGGATAAATAAGGATTTTCTTATAAAAAGCCTTTCAATTCTGAAAGAAATAATAGATGGTTTGCCATCAACCATCGGGATAATATTTGTGAGCAATAGAAGAATTAGAAAATTGAATAAAGAATTCCTTGGCAGAGATTGTGAAACAGATGTTCTTTCTTTTTCTTTATCAAAGGATTATGGGGAAATTATAATCTCTGTAGAAGAGGCTTTTAAAAATGCAAAAAGATACTCCCATACTTTTGACCAGGAGCTTCTTTATCTTATAATTCATGGTCTTTTACACCTTAAAGGGTATGAGGATTATAATAAAGAGGATTATGAAAAGATGAAAAAAATACAGGACAGGATTTACAGAAAAGTGATGAGAAAGATTAAAAATGAAAAAGAAAAATGACCTTTTAAGTAGTTTTAATTCAGCATTCCGTGGTCTCATTTATATTTTAAAAAGAGAAAGAAATTTCAGAATCCATGTCGGTATAGGTACAGCTGTTATTGTCGGAAGCCTTTTTTTAAATTTAAGCCTTTCAGAATTCTTAATCCTTGTTCTTACTGTCTCTATGGTTCTTATGTGTGAAACTGTAAATACACTTATAGAAATGTTGATTGATGCTTTTTTTCCGGAATACTCAGATACAGCAAAAAGAATTAAAGATACTGGAGCCTGCCTTGTCCTTCTTTCTGCTATAACTTCTGTAATCATAGGATATTTAATTCTTTCAAAACGTTTTCCACCAGAAGCAAGAAATGCTTTTGAAAATATAGCGCATTCGCCATGGTATATCACATTCATTGCTTTATTGCTGGTTACCACTCTCACAATAATTTTAAAATTTATCATTAAGAAAGAATCTTTATTAACAGGTGGAATGCCGAGTATACACAGTGGAATCTCCTTCAGCATATGGACAATTGTTTCCTTTCTTACTTTTAAACATGAACCACTTATTTCACTTCTTGTCTTTCTTCTTGCTTTCTGGGTTGCACAGAGCCGTGTAATGAAGAAAATCCATAATGTTGAAGAAGTAATAATAGGAGGTGTTACAGGGATTCTCTTTACAATACTTATATTCCAGATTTTCTGGGGGTTGAAATGAAAAATTTAAAAAGGTATTTTATTTCGGGACTTATATTTATAATTCCTGTATCTCTTTCCATCTGGATTCTGTTTAAAATTACTATCTTCCTTGAAGGGATAGTTGGAGGCTTCCTTAAAAAATATATTCCTGGAATATATACTCCTGGTATAGGTCTTATTTCTCTTATCCTTTTAATACTGATTGTTGGTATACTTGCACATAATTTTGTTGGAAGAAGAATTTTATACTTCACAGAGAAGTTTCTCACTTTAATCCCTTTTTTCAATAAAATATACATTTTCATAAAAGGGATAGTTCAGAATATATTTGAGGAGAGAAAAAAGGTATTTAAAGAAGCAGTTGAAGTTGAGTTTATTCCAGGTTTTTACACAGTAGGTTTTGTGACTGATGAAAGGGAATCTCCTGATGGAAAGAAATTATTGAGTATTTTTGTTCCAACTGTTCCAAATATAAGCACAGGTTTTTATGTGATAGTTCCTGAAGAGAAGGTAAAAAGGCTGGATATGAGCATTGAGGATGCTTTGAAATATGTAATTTCAATGGGAATTTTCAAAGTCAAAAATGGGGGCAATAAAAACTGAGGCTATTATTCTTAAAAAGATGAATTTCAGGGAGACAAGTGTTCTGATTGATATGCTTTCCCCTGAACTTGGTAAATTAAGGGGAGTATTGAAGGGTGTGAGGGTGGAAAGGAGTAAAATTTCTCCTTTAACTTTCACTCCCGGTGTCCATATTCAGGTTAAAGTTTATCCAAAAGTATCATCGGATATAGCCCTTGTAAGTTCCCCTTCACTGCTCAATTTTTTTGAAATTCATAAAAGACCACATAATACTGTCTGGTATATAATCCTTAATCTTGTCAATAAATTCATTCCTGAAAGGGAAAAAGCGCAGGAAGTTTTTAATCTTCTTTTGAAAACAGGAAGAATTCTTAAAATGGTGGATTCTCCTGAAGTTGTGCTTGTTGGGTTCAAGATTAAATTTGTAAAGATTCTTGGATATGGGATTGAAATCGGAAAATGTGTGAGCTGTGGAAGGGATGGTAAATATTATTTTTTCAGTGGTAAACTTGGGGGATTGCTCTGTGAAAATTGTAAAGGAAAGGATGTAAATTCCGTATCAATCAATCAGAATATAATTTCAATAATGAGATTTCTTGATAAAATTCCTTTTGAAAAAATAACCAATATTAAAAAAATCCCTCTTAAAATTCTTGAAAAAATAAATTATTTTGTAAACATTACCCTGCATTATCATACACACGAAAGGAAAATATGGTGGGAAAATGAGAAAGATATATTCGGATGAAATTATAGAGAGTATCTGTAAACTTATTGGAGAGATAAGTTTCACATTACCTTCTGAAGTTAAAAATCTCATAAAAAATGCATACATGAAAGAAAGAAAGGGATTGGGAAAGGAGTATTTAAAGGTTATTCTGAAAAATATTGAGATAGCTGAAAAAGAGAGAATTCCTGTATGTCAGGATACAGGGATGGCTGTTGTATTTGTTGAAATTGGCCCTGGAGTAATTATTGATTGTGGTAAATATAAAAGTCTGGAAAATGTGATAAATAAGGGAGTGGAAATTGGATATAAAGAGAATTATCTCAGGAAGTCGGTGGTATCTCCAATTGAAAGGGAAAATACAGGGACAAATACTCCAGCAGTAATCCATATCATCCCTTCAGAAGGTGATAAATTTAAGATGACAGTTATGGAGAAAGGATTTGGTTCTGAGAATTGTTCATTTTTAAAGATGTTTTCTCCAGGAGCAAAAAAGGAAGATATTGAAAATTTTGTTCTTCAGGTGGTTAAAAATGCAGGCCCAAATCCATGTCCACCTGTTTTTATCGGTTTGGGAATAGGGGGAGATTTTGAAAAGGCAGCAATTTTATCAAAAATGGCACTTATTGATTTAGAAAAAGGAAGCAGCAGATGGGAAAGAGAGATTCTTAAAAAAGTGAATTCTCTGGGGATAGGTCCTGGTGGATTTGGGGGGAATTTTACAGCTCTTGGTGTAAAAATAAAAACTTTTCCAACACATATTGCTGGTCTCCCTGTGGCTGTAAATATTTCATGCTGGGCTCATAGAGTAAAATCAGTAACATTATGAAAATAAAAATCCCTTTAAAAGAAGATGTAATTGAGAAATTGGAAGCAGGAGAAAGAGTGGAATTGACAGGGAATATTTTTGTAGCAAGGGATCGTGTCCATAAAAAATTTATAGAACTGATTGAAAAAGGAAAAGATTTGCCAGTCAATCTTAAAGGAGAAGTTATATATTATATGGGACCCACCCCTGCTCCGCCAGGGAAAATTATCGGTTCCTGTGGGCCAACAACTTCAAGCAGAATGGATAAATTTACACTTCCACTTCTGGATTATGGACTTAAAGGGACAATTGGAAAGGGTAAAAGGAGTAAGGAGATAGTTGAAGCTTTTAAAAAATACAGGGCAGTATATTTTGTTACTTTTGGTGGATGTGGAGCATATCTGAGTAAGTTTATAAAAAAGATAGATCTGATTGCCTATCCTGAATTTGGGCCAGAGGCTCTTTTTCTGATTGAAGTTGAAAATTTCCCTGCTATTGTTGGTATAGATATTTATGGTAATGACATTTATGAGAAGGTATAATATCTAATGGCGCCCATAGTTCAATGGATAGAACGTCGGGTTGCGGACCCGAAGGTTGCCAGTTCAAGTCTGGCTGGGCGCACAGGAAATCGGGGGATGGCGCAGCTGGTTTAGCGCGCAGCGTTCGGGACGCTGAGGTCGAGGGTTCAAATCCCTCTCCCCCGACCCTTCCTTTTACCGAAAAATAAAAGATGGAAAAAGAATTAACTGAAGGGGTAAAGTTTTTATCTGGTGAGCCTAAGAGGGCAGTTCTCAAACTTTCCTTCCCAATGATTATCGGTATGGTTGCCCATTCCCTTTACAGCCTTGTTGATGGGATATGGGTTGCAGGTCTTGGTTCAAATGCTCTTGCTGCAATCGGTTTATTCTTTCCAATTTTCATGGTTGTTGTTTCACTTGCTTCTGGAATAGGGATTGGTGGGAGTGCTGGAATTTCAAGAAAAATAGGTGCTAAAGATAAGGAAATGGCTGATTTATTTGCCATCCATACATTTATTCTTGGCATTTTTATAGGAATACTTTTCAGTCTCGGGATGCTTCCTTTTTTGAAGAAAATATTTGTTTCAATGGGAGCAAAAGGAGAAGTTTTAAAACTTGTTATAGGCTATGCAAAAATTTTCCTTTGTGGGACAGTAATCCTTGTGTTTGCAAATATTGGCGGTGGAATTCTCCGTGGTGAAGGTGATACAAAAAGGGCAATGTATGTGATGGTATTCGGTTCAGCACTCAATATTATTCTTGACCCAATTTTTATTTACAAGTTAAAGATGGGAGTGAAAGGAGCTGCATTTGCATCTATTATTTCTCTTTTTCTTTCCTCACTTATTATTGGATACTGGCTTTTCATAAAGAAAGATACGTATGTTGATATTAAATTTTCCTCCTTCCGTCTGAACGGAGAAGTAATAAAGGAAATTTTGAGAGTTGGTATTCCTGCCTGTTTTTCACAGATTTCTATGTCTCTGGCAGGTTTTTTTCTTAATATGATCATTATAAAAACAGGTGGAATGGATGGAATAGCAATATTTACAAGTGTATGGCGTATTATAATGCTGGCACTTGTTCCACTTATGGGTATCGGGATGAGTGTTACTTCTGTTGTTGGTGCAGCTTATGGAGCAAAAGATATTGTTAAATTGAAAAGAAGTTATTTTTATGGAATAAAACTGGGAATGATTATAGAAAGTATCGTTTTCTTTTTAATAATAATTTTTTCTCCACAGATTTCACACCTTTTTACTTATTCAAAAAAGACAATCCATATATCTGAAGATTTGATAAAAGCATTCAGAATCCTTTCAGGATTTCTCCCTGCAGTTCCATTGAGTAGATTGACTGTTTCACTTTTTCAGGGAATAGGAAATGGAGAAAAAGCTTTTTTCCTCGCGTTTTTAAGAACAATCATTCTTCAATTATTTTTCAGTTATCTCTTTGGAATTTTGCTGAATTTTGGAATTTCAGGAGTATGGTGTGGCATTCTTTTAAGTCACATACTTGGTTCTCTTATCGCTCTCATATGGGGTATGCTGACCATTCAAAGATTGTTTAAATCCCATTTAAAATAGAAAATAAAAGAGATGAAAGATAAAAAGTTGCATAGGGAAGGATATTTTCATTGATTGTAAACTTGCTATTATGATTTGGGCCACACTCCTCCCCTATTCCTATGAAAATGTAGCAGGAAGGAATTTTTCTTGAGAAAAATGCAAAATCTTCACCTCCAAGGATTGGATGGTATTCTGCGATATTTTCTTTCTCAATAATCTTTTCCGATATTTCCTTAACTCTTTCTGAAAATGAAACATCATTTATTAAGGAGGGACAGTAAAGTCTGTAGTTCAGTTCATATTTACAGTTGAAGTTAGAGCATATATTTTTGAGAGTCTTTTCCATCTCCTCTTTTACAACCATCCTTACTCCGTCAGAAAGAGTCCTTACAGTCCCTTCTATTTCAACAATTTCAGGGATTACATTGAAAGTTTCTCCACCTTTTATTTTTCCCACAGATATAACAGCTGGCTGGAAAGGATCAATTTTTCTGCTTATTATTGTCTGTATTTGAGTGATGAAATAGGAAGCACAGCATATAGGGTCATTTGTTAAATGGGGAGAAGAAGCATGACCGCCCTTCCCTCTTATAATTATTTTAAATTCATCGGTATTTGCCATAATCGCTCCTTTCCCTATCCATATGTGATAAAGTGGTAAAAATGAGAAGAAATGGAAGCCTATGAGATAATTTACATCTTCAATGCTTCCTTCTTCTATCATTTTTAAAGCTCCACCGGGAAATTTCTCCTCACATGGCTGGAATATAAATTTCACATTACCTTTAAGTTTGTTTTTCAATCCTGAAAGAATTTTTGCAACCCCAAGGGCAGCTGCCATATGTCCATCATGTCCACATGCATGCATTATACCTGGATTTTTTGATGAAAATGGGAGACCTGTCTCTTCCTGGATGGGTAAAGCATCCATATCTGCTCTTATTCCAACAGTAATATCACTCTTTTTACCTTTTAAAAATCCAACAACACCTGTCTTTGCCTTCACTTCAAAAGGAATTCCGAATTCTTTAAGGAGAGACTGTATTTTTTCTGAAGTTTTATATTCTTCAAATCCAAGTTCTGGATACTGATGGAAAAACCTTCTCCAGTTTATAATTTCTTCCTTTATTTTTTCAACTTCCTCCTTTATTATTTCAAAAATATTATTTTCCATTTTATCTTATATGGATATCCCTTTGAGGGAATGGTATTTCAATATTTTCTTCCTCAAACCTCTTTTTAATTTCCATATTTATCTCATCAATTATTCTGAATTTTTCCTGATAATTCTGTATCCAGCAGACAATAAGAAGATTAAGCGATGATTCTCCAAATTCTGTAAAAAATACAGATGGTGGTGGAGTATCAAGAACATCCGGATGCCTTTTACAAATATCAAGGATAATCCTTTTAACTTTATTAAGGTCTGAGCCATAAGCAACTCCAACTGTAAACCTCAATTTCATTTTTGGTTCAGGATATCCATAATTTACAATTTTTGCCTTCGCAATCTCTGCATTTGGAACAACAATAACATTATTATCAAAGGAAAGAATTTTTGTGCTTCTCAAACCGATTTCAACAACATCCCCAATTTCACCTGAAGAAAGTTCTATTCTATCTCCAACTCTGAAAGGTTTATCTATCATTATAACAAATCCAGCAATCATATTTGAAAGAGTTTCCTGAGCAGCAAAAGCAACAGCAAGGGAAGCAATACCAGCAGCACCGAGCAGACTTGTAATTGGCTGGTTGAATTTATCAAGGATTATGGTAATGGCAATGAAGAATATCACTATTTTTGAAAGTCTTCTGAAAAGTCGCATAAACTCTTCATCCATCTTTGTTTTTGTTTTATAAGCAATCTCTTCCAGATACCAGACAGCAAAACCTTCTGCAAAAGCGGAGACAAGAAAAGCAATTGAAAGTACAATGAGAGCATAAAGTGAATTTTTGATATAGGGGATAAATTTTAAAGATGAAATTTCAGGAAGAGACAATATCCTTTCTGCTATAATTCTTATACCTATGAAGAATAAAAGTAAAATTACAGGTTTTTCTGTATACTCGACTAATTTAACATCAAGTTTTGTGGGGGTTTTCTGAGCTATCTTCCTGAATACATTTCTCCATATCCATCTTGTAATATAACAGACAATAATTAATCCTAAAAGTAAACAGAAGTTTATAACAATTTCTTTTGCAGGTTTTGATAAAAATTTATCCATTTTCCCTTTTTAAACTAAATTATAAACATTATTTTTTTATTTTTCCAATTTTCCACAAAAACCCGATTGGTAAAATTATCTTGGAAATCTTTCTTTATATTCTGGCAATTCAGGAAATTTATTATGGGGTTCTTCCTGATACCAGTATGCCACTGATGCGATATCATCTGTAAGTGGCTGGAATTTATGGTTTGGCCACCATCCGAGAGCCTGAACGGTTACCTTCAGCGATTCTTTGAAATTTATTGGGTCTGGAATATGCCATCTGTAAAGGGTGTGTTTCGGTATTTTCCCGGGTTCTTTTTCCTGGAAAGGATATCCAAGAAAAGGTGTTGAATATGTTTGACCACCAAATCCCCATGCTCCACCAAAATAATCTTCAGTTCCTGTCCCACATATTGTTGGGAATTCCTTATCCCCATCTATATAAAATTTCACCTCTCCCTCTCCCCACCATCCATCAGATAATTGAGTCCAGAAAAGAACAGTTCCAACATAATGTCCTTTCCCTTTTATTCCATCCACAATTATATGTTCTGGATATTCTCTTTTTGTCATACTTCTTCTCCATTGGGCATGGAAATAACCTGAATTTTCAGGTATTTCCTTTAATAGATAGGTTATCTGGTAGAAAAAACCTTCTATATCTTCCCAGTGTTGATTTTCCACAGTTATCTTTGCCCTTTTCTTAAAAGGCATGGGGAAATAACAGTTAAATCCTCCCTGTGGATTTACAACGATGGGAAGAGAATTTACATTGTATCTTTTGCCGAATCCATTTACAAAGAAATCCCCCAGAGGGACTTCAACTGATGGATTTTCTTCCTCATCCCAGAAAAATCTCAAAATGCAACTTCTATAGGCTACTTCCTTAACTGTTATCCATATATGAGAAATTACTCCAGGTCCCTTAATATCTGCAAGAGTTACAGTCTTTCCTGCTGGAAGTGTTATACATGGTTTTACTTTCCATCCCTGTCCAAGTTCATAGGCAGGATTTTCTTTGTCTGGAACCGCCATACCACCTTTCCCTTTTTCTCCCTGCGGATTTTCAGCAGAAATTGACCTTGTTTCAGCGGATTTTATAAGAAAAATATCATCAAAATTAAAGATACTCATTTCTCCTCCTTTTTAAAATTAATTTTTTCAAAAATCTCTGAAATTTTCTTTTTTACCTGGTCAGTTTTTATATTTTTCATACACCAGCCCCTTTCATTATCAAATTTACATTTTATCTGAAGACACGGTGAACATGGTAATTTATGGTAGATATAAAAAGAATATGGTGAGTATGGCCTGCATCTTTCAGGAAAATTTGGGCCAAATAGAGTTAGAATAAAAATATCAAAGCATGATGCTATATGTCCTATCGCAGAATCATTGCCGATAAAAAGGTCTCCTTTTTCAATAAGAGCAGCGGTTTCAAGAATTGAAAGTTTACCTGTAAAGTTTATGAAATCATTTTTGCAATATTTAATTATTTTTTCTGCAATTGGCTTTTCTTCTTCTGAACCCACAACAAAGACTTCGCAATTGTAATTTGATTTCAACCAGTCAATTATCTCTGCAAATTTGATCTCCTCCCACCTTCTCAAATAATTACCAGCACCTGGATGGATTATAACCTTAACCTTATCTTTAACTTTTTCTTTTTTGATAAGTTTTTCAACTCTATTTCTGATTTCATCAGTAATAAAAATTTCCGGTCTTTTATCTTCCATAGATACATTCCTGATGCCAAGAATTTCAAGTAATTTAAAATTTTTATCAACCTCATGCATGTTAATATCATAGGAGACAGCCCTATCAAGAAGATATTCTCCTCCAGATCTGTTATAACTCAACTTGAATTTAATATTTCCAGGAAAGAGAAAGAATAAAATGTGTCTGAAATCACCTCTCAAATCAATCCCAATATCAAATTTCCCATTCCTTATTTTTTTAATAATTTTTGGATATTCAAAAAGGAACCATTTTAAATAACTATACTGCTGGTTTCTCACTGCTTTCCACCATGGACAATCGCAAAGTATTATCTCATCAATATATGGATTGAATTTTAAAATTTCCTCTGCCCAGCTTCCAGCCATTACAGATATTTTAACTTTAGGAAATTTCTTTTTAATTGCTCTGTAAACAGAACTTGACATTACAACATCTCCGATATGGTCAAGACGAAGGATTAAAATTTTATTGAAAATTTCTGGTGGATTTTTTCTGGAAAAAAGAAAGGGAAAGAATAAAATTTTGAAGAAAAAGTTGAAAAATTCAGCAATTATCCTCTTTTTTGGGTTTTCTATCTTAAGCATTTTAAAATATTATCTCTGAATTAAATTTTTTGTAAAATTTATCTTAAATTGTTTAAAATAAAAAAAATGTCGCTTTTACTTGGTTATGATATAGGGAGTTCCTCAATAAAGGCAACATTGCTGGAAGCCGAAAGCGGTAAAGCTATTGCTTCTGCGACTTGTCCTGAGAGAGAACTGGATATTATAAGCAAGAAACCAGGCTGGGCAGAACAGGACCCTGAAGTCTGGTGGGAGAATGTAAAACTTGCAACATCAAAAATAAAATCAAAGGTAAATGTTGATGTGAAGGAAATAGAGGCTATAGGTATATCATACCAGATGCATGGACTTGTGGTGGTTGATAAAAACAGGAAAGTATTGAGACCGGCCATAATCTGGTGTGATAGTCGTGCTGTTGAAATAGGTGAGAGAGCATCAAAGGAGATTGGGGAAGAAAAATGTTTTAAGAGATTGCTTAACACTCCAGGCAATTTTACAGCCTCAAAATTAAAATGGGTTATGGAAAATGAGCCGGATATTTATAAGAAGATTTACAAGATTATGCTACCAGGAGATTACATTGCCATGAAGATGACAGAAAAAATTAATACAACACCTTCAGGCTTATCAGAAGGAATTTTATGGGATTATCAGGAAGGGAAACTGGCAGAATTCCTTTTGGAATATTTTGGTATAAATCCTGAATTAATCCCTCCAGTTGTTCCAACATTTTCCATCCAGGGAGAACTTACAAAGAAAGCAGCTGAAGAACTGGGTTTGAGACCGGGGATAAAGGTATCTTACCGTGCAGGAGACCAGCCCAATAATGCTTTCTCACTGAATGTAATGGAGCCAGGTGAGGCAGCAGGTACAGCAGGAACTTCAGGAGTGATTTATGGTATCAGTGATAAACCTGTATATGACAGAAAATCAAGAGTGAATGTATTTGTCCATGTAAACCATACTCCAAAGAATCCAAGATATGGAATATTAGCCTGTATTAATGGGACAGGTATTCTTTACAGATGGTTAAGACATAATATTATGAGAGATATAAATTATGAGAAGATGAACGAAATGGCATTGCAGATTCCTGTTGGTTCAGATGGATTGGTGATACTTCCTTATGGTAATGGTGCAGAGAGAACTTTGGAAAATAGAGATATAGGGGCTTCAGTATATGGATGGAGATTTAATATACATAAAAGAGAACATTTTTTAAGAGCAGCTCAGGAAGGTATAGTTTTTGCTTTGAATTATGGTCTTGAGATAATGCGAGATATGGGGATAAAGATAGAAACTGTAAAGGTTGGAAAAGCGAATATGTTTTTGAGTCGTTTATTTTGTGAGGCTTTTTCTACAGTTACAGGGACAAGATTGGAAGTTTATGATACTGATGGTTCAAAAGGAGCAGCAAGAGGTGCAGGGATAGGTGCTGGTATTTATAAAAAAGTTGAAGATGCTTTTGCTGGATTAAAACTTGTGGAAGTTATTGAACCGGAAGAGAAACTCAAATCAGATTATCAAAAAGCGTATGAAAGATGGAAGGGAATTCTTGAAAAGATGATGTGATTTATCTTTGTATATTTTTTCTTATATAATCAACCACTTTTCTCACAAAATTTCTAAAGAAGGAGAGTTTCTTTAAATTTTCTAATGGTGTTTTTCTTATTTCTTCCAGCCGACTCAGTGAAATTTCAATCCGTTCAAGACGTTTTTTAATAGGGAGAGGCAATTCCATATTTTCCATTTTTTATCCTTTCTAAAAGAGAAGATTCAGAAATTTTTCGGAGGTAAGCAGTTTCAAAATGCTCTTTTAACTTTCTTAATATAAATTCCAGTCTTAAATCTTCATCTTTTGAAAACAAAAGTTTTCCAGTATTAACCACTTCTCTTACCATATATCCTGGAGCAACATTCAAAATTATAAGGTCAATTTCTTCTGTTCCAAGTAATTCTATTACTTTATCCAGAATTTCTAATTTTTTTTCAAAAAAATCTATATTTTCTTTCAGATAAACAGCGATATCTACATCACTTAAAGGATGAATTCTCCCTTTTCCATAAGAACCAAAGAGATAGGCAAATATAATATCCGGATTTCTTCTCAGTTCTTTTTCTAAATTCTTTAGAAGGCAGAATATATCATGCGATATTTTTTTATCTCTTATCATAGTTTTTATTATAATTCCTTCTTCCTTTTTAAAAAAGTTTTTCCAAACAGGGTTTGAAAATTGACTTATAAAACAAATATTCTCTCCACATTTTCATAAATGAGGTTTAACCCCGCTGTTAGAAAAAGTTGACATTTTTGAAAATTGTATTACAATAATCAAATCGATAAAGGAGGTGGAAGAATGGAGGTAACTTTATCACCCAAATATCAATTAGTGGTTCCCAAAAAATTAAGAGAAAAGTTAAATCTGAAAAAAGGACAGAAATTCAATGTAATTGTTAAAAACGGTGTGATTATATATACTCCTGAAATTCCATTGAAGGAAATGAAAGGTATTTTGAAGGACATAAGTATAGAAGGAATAAGAGAAGAAGGAGATAGAGTATGATTATTGTGGATTCCTGTGGCTGGATTGAGTATCTAAAAGGAAGTAAAAAAGGAGAAAAATATGAAAAGTATCTTACAGATATGAAGAAAATAATAACTCCTGCAATTGTAATCTATGAAGTTTATAAGAAAATTAAAAACGAGAAAGGTGAAGAAAAAGCGTTGTTAATTACCTCACAGTTATTGAGAACTAAAATAATTCCTTTTGATACAGATATTTCCTTTCTTGCTGCTGATTTAAGTTTAAAATACAAACTTCCGATGGCTGATGCAATAGTATATGCAACTGGAATTTTTCATAAGGCAAAAATTATCACATCTGATGAACATTTCAAAAATCTTCCCGAAGTGATTTTCATATAGTTATGATTAACCGCCGCGGTTAAACAGGGAGTGGGAATAGGCGGTTTTTAATTTTTCAGATATCTTTTTCCAGTCATATTTTTCTTCAACGAGTTTGCGAGCATTTGTTTTAAGGCAGCTTAATAAATAGAAAATGTCTGAACCCCGTATCCGAGATTTCGCATAATTTTGCAAAGGAAATAAATAAAAGTTTCTTCCTTATAGCAATTAATTATCAGAAGACAAGTATAAGAGGGGATAACAATAAAAATACGAAAGAAGAAAGTAATAATTCTCCAAATAAGAGGATAAAACATTTTATTCATAACAAATAATGCCCTTCCCTCCCAGAATTTCTTTTTTAAAAAATACTTCCTTTTTA
>Ga0164318_10000895_pt1 | contig 24829 bp, 22 predicted proteins | sample GuaBasSedimGuay9_FD_113734 | JGI IMG/M metagenome (GOLD analysis project Ga0164318, IMG submission 113734) | Subseafloor sediment microbial communities from Guaymas Basin, Gulf of California, Mexico - Guay9, Core 4571-4, 0-3 cm | ecosystem: Environmental > Aquatic > Marine > Hydrothermal vents...
AGATTAACACAGATGGACACAGATTATCGGTGTAAACGACTTTTCATATCGACAGTGCTCCATTATGGCAGTTGTGGTTGCGTAAGACAATCCGACGTTCCCAGAAAATAATAAAAAGACTCAGATTTGGTAAGTATCATGATCGATGCTCCGCGTCTAAAAAGAGGGGACAAAAGTCATCGACATATGGACTTAAGGTATACCCAAAGAGAGGCTACTCCAATGGATACGCAAAGTATGCTGAAGCAGATGTGCAAAAGCGATATCACTGACTCCGATATCAAGGCGATCTGCAAAAGCCGCGGTTTTTCTGCCAAAGAGGCGACTTCTCGCGACGTCTTTGAGAACTTCTTTATCTCCACGATTGGCATAAAGGAAGTACTGGACTCATTAACTTACAAGGAAGTTGTGTTCCTCCACTTGCTTAATAAGATGAAGAAGGAAGTTGGTATCGAGTACTTCGAGAGACTATATGGTTGCGCAGAATCCACAAATGGCTATCATTACATGACTTTTACCAAACGGTATAAAGAAACATTCAAAAAAGTGAAGAGTAATCTGGTGCGAAAGGGTGTGCTCATCGCCATAGAGCGAGAAACATATGGAAAGTCTGCCAAGATGGAACGCTTACAATTCTCTTTTCCTCCGGAATTCGGGAGTTTTCTTCCACCACTCGTCAAGGCTTCCAAATTCAAAAAAACCGGAAAGTTCAAGAGAGAAGTTCTGCGTGATAAACTGCTTGAGCTTGCGGGAGGGGAAAGAAAAAAGCCATCCCCTTTATCAAACCCCGACAGAAGATCATTCAAACTCACAATCAACGAGGATAATCTATCTATTGGGGGTAAACAATTCAGAGCAAAATACCTGTTGGATTGGCAGAAAGCTTGCATGCGTGCGTCTATTAAAACCGATACGGAGGATCGGGTTTATCCAGATTATTCGCGCGATGATATGGCTCCCGTTGATGCTGCACTCTATGCAATCGCACAACTTGGAGATCATGAATGGCTACCCGCCGACGGTCTCGAAGTTATACTCAAGATATTTACAGGAGATGATGTAAATCACCCCTGCGAACAGATCTGCGAGGCGGGCTGGGAGTGGGGCTGCCTTGTAAAAGTCGTGGTGGATAAAACGGCATACTACCGGTTACCTGATGATCCATTAGACGATGCAGCCGCACCAACGCCTGAACAGTACCTGCGGATTATGCCGGACGGTACGGTAGTGTTGAATCTGGTGAAAATCCCTTATGCCGCACTGGAAGTGCTGGCTTCGATCGCACTCCTGGATATTCATAACGCCAATCTGCGAGCGACCGCAAATATCATTAAGATTGGGGATGCGCTCGCGACGGTTCGGAAAGAAGGTATTTTTGAGTGGCTCAGGGAAAATTCATCTGGTTTTCGCACCGCAATCGAGATTGCTGAAAAGAGATGGGGTAAACAGATCATTCATGAAGATCTGATGGTTGCACAGGTAAAAGATCTGAGCCTTAAGGTGCAGATCGAAAAGTCATGCACCGGTTCGCAACTTGTATCGCTTCCGGATGATTATATCGCCTTTCCCTGTGGCGTTCTTCCCGCGATACAGAAGATAGTGAGCGCGTCGGGGCACGTGGTCAAGAAGGCGAGGAATGAATGATGCAACCAAAACCAGACTTAACCCAGGCGGATATCGACGAACTGAGCATCGTTTCCAACCAGTACGATCTGCGCCAGGATCTACATGCTTTTGTTGAGTATGTGAAAGAGCGCGATGTAAAACGGTTACACCGGAGTAATGAGTTGAACAAGTCCGATCAAAAGCGATTGGCAAAACTCATGAGCAATTCTTGTCTGGTAGAAGAAGTAGAGGCACACGGACGTTCTTACTGGATAGATTATGTCGATTGCCTGGCGCTTATATTCAAGTTCGTAAACTATGATACCGAGGGGCAGTATATGGGGTATTACAGCAGTGAACCGTCATTTCCTGACAATTACATCGACGTTGATACCAAAAGATACGAAGAGTTCATTGGTTTACCGTTAATAGAGCAGGAGAAGAAGCTTCAGGACGTAGTAGTAAAAAATTATCCCGATGGTGAAAATGAGTTTTACGAGACAAGTGTACTTGGCAGGCTATCCGGGTTCTCGACCTGGGGATCAGGGATTGGCATCATGCCGGGATTAGACTTTGGCAAAGCAAGGCGGTTTATTATCAAGGTTTTGCAATCCTGTACGCCCGGTGTCTGGTATACTACAGCCTCATTGATCAGGTATCTAAAGGAACATCATCCATTCTTCCTCATTCCGGAGAATCCCAAATATTCACATAAAGAGTATGCAAATAAGGGTCGGTATGGCAACTTTCAGGAGCAAAAGGAGAGGTGGGGTGAGTGGATGCAGATTTCAGAGGGTGATGCGGATGCGTTTCTACGAGTGGAAGGTCGCTTTGTGGAACGGTTTCTTGAAGGATTGCCCCTTATTTTAGGATATATCGAGGTTGCATACTCCAAAACAGAGTATAAAGGGCATCTGCCCGAGATGAATCAGCTTCTGGCGTTTCGGATCAATGATCTGTTCCTGCACGTGATGAGCCAGGAGATCATAGAGCCCAAAGTTACAGTGCAGCCAAATTTTGAGATACATGTGGAATCGGAATTGTATCCGGTTCGGATTCTTACGCAACTGACAAAACTTGCAGATGTCGTAACAAAGGACAGAACAAACATATTAAAACTTCGAAAAAAGAAGGTTTTGACCCAATTAAGCGAAAGAGAAGATTTTGATGTGCTCAAGCTCCTGGAGAAGATGAGCGGTCAGAAACTGCCACAGAATGTTCAAATCGAACTCGAAGAGTGGGCTGGGGCTTCAGAAGCATTCACACTCTATGAGGATGTTGTGCTTCTCGAGGGGGATCGCAATTTGCCTGAACTCGACGAATTCACAATTGAATCCATATCACCTGCAATTAAGATCGTGCGTTCGCCTGACCGGTTGTTTGCGCATCTTCTGCAGAAGGAGTTGATCCCTCTGCGCATAAAACATCGCTCTTCGGATTTTACGCGCCTCCCGGACGGTGCAGACACGGTATTCCCCAGACGCGATATGGGCGTTTCAAAAGCAAAATCAAAGACAAAAGCAAAAACAAAGAAACGTGTGACAATCAAACGGGAAGTTCGGATCACATTTCACTTTCCGGCAAAAGAATTGATGGAAGAATTCCGAAATGGACTTATAACTGCCGGATGCCCGGTTGCTGCTGATTGGGGTAAATTGACACTCTCCTTTGACAAACGTTACGAACCAGAGGTAAAGAAAGTCAGTAAGAAACTGATAGATTACACAATCAAAACCGAGGATGTCCTATGAGCTCACAACCACAAAAGCCACTCATAATCCAGAGCGATCGCACGTTGATGCTCGAGGTCGGGCACCCGGGGTACGTAGAATGCCGGGATTTCCTATCACTGTTTGCAGAGCTGGTAAAATCGCCAGAGTTCATCCACACATATCGGGTAACACCGCTCTCACTCTGGAATGCGGCAGCACTGGATGTGCCGTTTAAAGAGATCACTTGCGGTCTTGAAGAGTTCTCGCGTTACAGCGTTCCGTCAAATGTCATCGTCGATATGAGGGAGTGGTACGAGACTTATGGCAAGCTGGTGTTACAGAAAGCCAAAGACGCAGAGGATTATCTGGAGCTTGTTGTTGCAGACTCCTATATTCTGGAACGAATCAGTAACAATGAGTCATTGGAAGGCTTCTGGGTGGATGTGGATAACGGCAACATTCCCGGACTATTCATACCGCAAGCAAGACGCGGCGATCTTAAGCATGCATTGATAAAGGCGGGCTACCCTGTCAAGGACCTGTGTGGATATCTGGAAGGCGAACGATTCGACATCACTCTGCGCGACATTGATCTCAACGGCGACTCATTTGCGCTGCGTGATTACCAGAAGGAGGCTGTAGATCTCTTTTACTGTGCAGGAGATAAAACCGGTGGCAGTGGGGTGATTGTTCTTCCATGTGGTTCAGGTAAGACGATTATAGGGCTTGGAACGATAGCTCAGATATCAACATATACCCTGATCATCGCCACCAATAACGTCTCTGTTGCGCAGTGGCGCGATGAACTTACCGCAAAGACTCACATCAACGAAGCGGACATCGGTGAGTATACCGGGCGCATCAAAGAGATTAAGCCGATCACGATCACCACATACCAGATGCTGACACATCGTCAAACAAAGGACAGTCCGCTTCACAACTTAAAGATCTTTACCGAGCATAACTGGGGGCTAATTATATATGATGAGGTGCATATACTACCGGCTCCGGTATTTCGGGCAACAACAGAAATTCAAGCCAGACGGCGGCTCGGGCTTACTGCGACACTGGTTCGCGAGGATGGGAAGGAAGACGACGTCTTTGCACTGATCGGTCCAAAGCGATACGATGTTCCGTGGAAGACGCTTGAGAGTCGCGGCTATATCGCTGAAGCCATCTGTACCGAGTATCGTGTCCCTCTTTCGCCGGAAGAAGAGCTTACGTATGCCCATGCCGATAAACGGGCTAAGTTTCGCATCGCAGCAGAGAACGAGCGCAAAAAAGAGCTTGTGTGCGAGCTTCTGGAGAACCATGCCGGCGAGAGAATTTTAATCATCGGTCAATTCATCTCGCAGATAGAGAAGCTTGCCAGATCACTAAAGCTTCCTATTATCACGGGTAAGACCAAACAGGATGATAGGGAGAAGCTCTACGACCAGTTTCGGAAGGGGGACATCAACACACTTGTGGTATCCAAGGTCGCAAACTTCTCCGTGGATCTGCCTGACGCCAGTGTTATGATCCAGATATCTGGTACGTATGGTTCGCGTCAGGAGGAAGCGCAGCGATTGGGGCGCATTCTTCGTCCGAAAGAACATGCATCCCATTTCTACACACTGGTCTCAAAGGGTACCGTTGAACAGACGTTCGGGAGCAATCGCCAGCTCTTCCTGGTGGAGCAGGGGTACAGGTACCAGATCAAGTACTTTTAAGATTTTCGGACCGTGTGATTAGGTAAGAGCATCCTGAAGAGGGGGACTGCCGTGGGTGCCAAAAGACCTTTGAGAATCTATCATATCGAAGGATTGCACGCTCTGATAACTCCAATGGGAGCTAAAAAAGCGATCACCCGAGTTTTGAGCGTACTCGGGATTGATCGCAACTCAAACTCACAGCTTCACTATCGCGTTTCTCGGGCACACACCAATACACGTCCCGCACTGGGTGCACTTCTCCTGATCGATCACGGCAACAGCCTTCACCAGTTTTATTGCACCCTCAGGGCAGTTCTTCTTGCATATCCCGCATCCGATGCATCCGAACTCGCAGATCTCTTTGACATACTTGCCCTTGTCGTGTGATGAGCAGACCACATAAACGGGTCCGTGCTCCTTTGCAATCGTTAGCACCTGTTGTGGGCATTCCCTTACACATGCACCGCAGCCCTTGCAGTTGTACTTCTTGATTTTCGGAAGCCCGTTATCCGCAATCTCGATTGCATCAAACATGCATGCTCGCACGCAGTCACCAAGACCGATGCATCCATACGAGCAGGCTTTTTTCGTGCCTGCAAGCAGGATTGCGGCTCTGCACGTGTCTGCACCGATATAATCGTAGCGGTCTTTGCAGTTTGTTCCGCCCTGGCAGAGTGTGATTGGATACGTGGGCTCTGCTGCAGAAATCTCCATTCCGAGCAGCTCTCCGATGAGTTCGAACGTCTCTGCGTCACAAGAGGTGCAGACATCAGGTGTCACATCCCCTGCCACGATATGCTCGGCAGCATCAGCGCATCCCGGGTATCCACAGGCTCCGCAGTTTGCTCCGGGCATCAGTTCGATCAACGCATCGACAATCGGATCGGTCGGGACATAGAACACCTTTGACGCCCATACGAGCATCGCCGCCATCGCGAGTCCGAGTGCTCCGAGCACAGCAACTGCCGGGAGCATAAGTGTCATATCAAGACTCATAATTTCACCACCGCAAAGTAACTGGCAACAATTAATGCGGCCATCATTGCTGCGAAGAATGCGCCGATGAACCCGCTGAAGAGCTGGACGTCACGCATGATCAGTTTCTCTCGCACAGCTGCCGTTGCAAGCATCACCCATGAGTAGCCGAGACCGGCGCCGAATGCGTACAGGATACTTGCGCCATACGTGTAGCCCTCCTGTATGTTCAGGAGCACCACACCAAGCACTGCACAATTTGTAGAGATCAGCGGGAGGTATATTCCAAGCGATCTGTATAGCGGCGGGCTGAATTTGCGTATGATGAACTCAACGAGCTGGACAAACGCGGCGATCACAAGAATGAAACAGATCGTCTTTAAGAATGTCAGGTCATTTCCCAAAAAACTTGCATCGCTCAGGAGATAATAGTATATGGGCCATGTAAGGATCGCTGACATCGTCATAACGAAGGTTACAGCCATCGACATGCCTTTTGATGTATCTGAGTTGGTGGTTAGACCAACATACGAACAGAGTCCGAGAAACATCACGAGAAGGAAGTTCTTTGTGAACATCGCCTCCACAAAGATCGGGAAGATGTTCTCTGTCGGCATCAGTGCAGGTATCAAAGCATCAGTCATAGTTCATAACCCTCCTTTATGAGTTGTTTAACCCGTTTTCGGTCTCCCATGATCTTGAAGAGCAGCATCAACGTCGCGATCGTGAGAAATGCTCCGGGTGGTGTGATCATCACAACTGCTGGCTCAATCGGGAATTTTATGACCTCAGGGATGAATGATAATCCGGGGATGGCGGAGAGTGGGTAAAATCCCGGAACGCCGTCTACCACATTCAGCATCACAAGTTTTAACCCACCGGTTCCGAGAATCTCTCTGATGCTACCGATCAACATCAGTGCTGCTGCAAAACCGATCGATATGCCGATCCCGTCTGCTATCGATGGAAGAACTGGATTTCGGTTCGCATACGCTTCAGCCCTACCGATCACGATACAGTTTACAACGATCAGCGGCACAAAGATTCCAAGCGCATCATACATTGGAGGCAGAAACGCCTCAAGCATCATATCAATCATCGTAACGAAGGTACAGATGATCAGGATGAATATGGGGATTCTAACATCTGCCGGGATCTGCTTTCGCAGAAGAGAGACAAAGATGTTTGAGCCGAGCATAACAAAGGTAAACGCCAGTGCCATGCCGAGCGCGTTTGCAAACGACGTGGACACCGCCAGTGTCGGACATAAACCAAGCACGAGTACGAATACAGGGTTATCCTTGATGATTCCTCTGATGATCTCTCCTACGAATGATTTGTTTGCCATTTATGAGACCTCCTCTTGCATCTTTCCAACTATTTCAGCAACTCCGGCAGTGACATATCCGGACGATACCGATGCACCAGAGATGGCATCGATTTCTCCGCCGTCACTTGAGAGTGTCAGCCCGTCCGGACCGACCCCGGCGAATTGTGCGACGAACTCTGGCTGTTCCTGGACCTTGCTACCGATTCCGGGGGTCTCTTTCTGCGAGACCACAACAACTCCGGTCACCACGAAATCAGGATCTACCCCGACTGCAAGCGTTAACATGTCCTGCATACCCTGAACCTCGAACATTGCCCCATAGCCGATCAGATCGCCACCATCATAAGCCTCATAGCAAATTTCTCCACCACTAACTGCCTTATACTTGGTAGCATCAGGGACAACTCCCATCTCGAGCAGTTGCTTGTCAGGACCGCCTGCCTCTGCTGCTAGCTTGTCAAGCTGTTCCTGTGTGACTCCGTACGTAGCTGTCAGAACTGCTGCAGCCACCGCAGCAACGAGCGTCAGCTTGATGAGTATCATTACAGTAGAGTCTTTTGTTTCTGCCATCTATTTCCCTCCGATCGGCTTTGGTATGGTGTTTTTGTCGATGAACGGACTGAATACGTTCATCAGGAGTACTGCGAAGCACATCCCTGCGAAGTATGTATCGAAGTGAAGCTGGATTAATATCAACAGCACCAGCATGGTTCCATAGATTAATCTACCCTTCTTTGTCACCGGTGATGTGACCGGGTCTGCTGCAAGGAATATCAGTCCGAGGAAGTAGCCGCCGGTTAACACATAAGGAAGTTGTGAACCCATCCCGACGATCGGCATCAAGAGTAACAGCAAGATAGTGGCACTGAGTGCCACCCGCCGATCCACGTATCTCTTGTACAGGACGAATGCGCCGCCGAGCAGGACTAATGCGGGCGAAGCCTCAACAAGCCTTCCAGCACCAGTCTCGATTAAGAGGTCAGAGAAACTGCCAAGATTTGGCGTGGATCCGGTTCCCATCAGCGTGGGCCACGCAGCAAGCAGGAACGCAAATCCGATCAGTGCCGGATGAAACACCAGCGTCCCTGTGCCGCCGAAGATATATTTTGGAATGGCTATTGCAAACGCGGCTCCGATGATCGGAACCCAGATCGGGACGCTTGGCGGCATGATAAGCGCGAGTAAGAGACCGATCAACACAGCATTCCCGTCACTTATGGTGATCGGCTGGGATGCCGCCTTATATATCACGATCTCGGTGACCACTGCCGTAGTAACGGTTGCAAGAACGATCGTTAGCGCAGGAAGTCCGAAGAGATAGATCGCCGCGACCGTGATCGGAATCAGTGCAGCGACGGTCCCCCACATCACACTCTTCACACTTTCCTTGCTCTTCACATGGGGTAATGGTGATATTGTATACGTCATTCGGATTCCTCCATCACGGCAACGCCGTGTTTGCCATACTTTATTATCTGCACGATCGGGAGCTTGGACGGGCAGACGTACGCACACCTGCCGCATTCCACGCAGTCACCGATGTGTAATTCCGCACACTTGTCAAACTGCGCGCTGTCAGCATACCCATACAGCAGATGTGGCATCAGTCCGATAGGACACTCGTCTACACACCACGCGCAGTTGATACAGGGCGCCTGCGGTTCGCGCTCGATATCGCTCTCGGTCTGCACCAGGAGTCCCGTTGTCGTCTTGATGACCGGAACCTCGTCCGAGTACTGCGCCGCTCCGGATATTGCACCGTTTACGATGAGCTTTACCGGTGTTCCACTACATCCGCCGCATTCTTTGATCATATAACCAATCGGCGTGCCGATATCCACGAGAACATCTCTCGGAGAACCTACCGCGCCTGCAACGGTCACCACTTTCTTAATCATTGGTTCGCCGTCGCAAAGTGCATCGTATATCGCTTTCATGGCAGCGATGCTGCTCACGAGAACGCCCCGGTCCTCTGGAGTGCTACCGCGTGGCACCTTCTTCTTCGCAAACTTCTTAGAAAGCGTGTTTTCGGTGCCCGGTGGGTAGTACCCCTGTGTCGCGATAACCTTGATGTTGTTATCCGGTATCGTCTCGGTTCGCATGACATGCAGCGCTTCTGAGCCAAGTTCGATTACGATGAACGCTTTCGTAGCACCAACCGTTTCCATCAATGCTTTCAATCCATATATGACCTCGGAAGGGTGGTCGAGCATGAGCGCTTCGTATGATGATAAATCCCATGTATTCGTCCCGTTGACGACGATCGTGTCGATATCTTCTTTTGTGCGCAATGTCGGGTGTCCGTTCGGTTCGATAATACCGGCGTCCCTGATAATGCGCCTTATTTTTCCTGCGGACAATTCTACCGGTTCAATTTCTCTCTTTTCCCCGTTGTGCGTCTTGATTACCACACTGAGAACATCTTTACCAGTCGGGTGCGGCAGTTCGGAAACGGCTGTAACCTCTCCGGAAACGCTCGAATGTATCCGAAACTCGCCGTCGCCGATCAATTGACCAACAGAAACGATATCGCCAACACTTACCAAGGAATCGCACACCGCGCCATCATGCTGCTGTAAGGGAATGATCACCTGATCAGGTGTTTTGATTGTTACAATCTTCAATGCGGATGCCTCCTATGCCTCGCATTATGGATACGTGTGTCGGCATATATAAGTATTGTTATCTGGCTGGCACAGGCAACTATCTTTAAGTGTTACTGCACAAAGAGTATATACCACATGAGTGTACCGAGATTCTGGAGACATATCAGCAGCAGGTACAACCTGATCGGAACGAGGTGTAATACCTGCGGCGAATACTACTTCCCGCCGAGAACGATGTGCCCGAACTGCCGCAGGGGTGGCAGCATCGAGGAATACCAGTTCAAAGGACATGGCGAGGTAGTCACCTACACGATCATCCATACCGCATCCGTGGAATTTGATATGCAGACACCATACCCACTTGCGATCATCCAACTGGACGAGGGTCCGCGCATGACCGGACAGGTGGTCTGCGACAATGATGCGATCGCAATCGGGATGCGCGTGAAGCCGATATTCAGGAAACTTGGCGAAGATGGTGCCGCTGGTATCATATACTATGGCACCAAGTTTATCCCTGCATAATATACGACGCCTCGGTGGCTCAGCTGGCAGAGCGAGTGATTTGTAATCACTAGGTCGCGAGTTCAAATCTCGCCCGAGGCTTAAGGTCTGATATTATTGGGGCTGTGGGGTATGTGGTGATCGCTCAACCTGCGCCCTGCCATCGCGCACCGCAACAACAAATCCAATATCATCTGCGAGCGTACGCGCAGCTTCTCCGTTCCCATGTATCAGCAGTTCCACGAGATCGTCGGGTTCATCGATGTCGGTCGCTGCTGCAAATGAGTCATAGACCTCGACTGAGAGGTTATTGTCGTGTGCGATTCCGAGATGATCAAGGAAACTCGTGCCGTAGTAATCCGTGCTGAAACGGGACGGGTCTTTGATGGAGAGGATATTGGTTCCCCCGCCCTTGCCGGGTGCGATCACCAGATCGGCGTCCGAATCCGCAATCTCTCGCACGTGCCGGCTCTTCAGGAGCGGCAGATCAGCCATCACGATCATGACCGGATCGCATCCGTACTCTGCAATCTTTGATAGGTACTCGTTTAGTGCATCGTTTAATCCTGCTTCACTCCACAGGATGTGCGGATCGATGCGCGCGTCGTCAAAGATCGATGGCGTGAGGATGTCGACCGCGAAGCCGCGGGTTGCATCGAGCACATCATATATCATCGCAATCGCAAGCAGGCCGCGCTCATCTGGTGTTAGCACGTCAGAGAGGCGGGATTTGGCGTTCTCTTTTTTAAACGGGATTACGATTCTCATGGTATCAATCCTGTCCAAAGATCCTCTGGTAGTACTCTGCCCCGATGTCAACGCCCCATGCAACATGCCGCACATTGACATCCCGGTCTATGCCAAGCGTCAGCAGGTGAAGCACCCGCCTGTAGATCGCAACCGCCTCTTCGCCTTCCTTTGCAGCAAGCGCATCCATCCTCGCCCTAACCGCATCGAAATACCGCTTCCGGTCGGATTCTACCATGAACGTCATGCCGGTGGAGGCAATCCTGTCAGAGAGATCGTGATGGTTCGCGGCAGTCCCGACATCATCGATGATCAACTCGTTCAACCGATCTAGTGCAGCCTGTCTGATGGCACGCAAGACCTGCTCATCGCTGCTTTCGATGTATATCCTGTTTATCTCCTCAGTTCCGCTCGCCCGCACAAGGAGGCGGGAGATCGCCATCCCGTCCGGATCCTGCAGCACGAACTCGACCTTGTCGTGGTATGTGCCGCCCGCCCAGAGCACGTCTTGCCCTGCGATCGACTCTGGTGGGTTGTCGAGCCATGAATTGATTATCTTCTCCTTTGGGTTGTTCGGAGCCCAGATGTCGAGCCGTTCGTCGTATTTTTCGCCATACCTTTCCGTATGCGCCCGCCATATCTCACCAGGTGGCTTTTCGTGCCATGCGATCATGGACGCGATCATGCATATCCCGATGATCCCGTCCTTGTCAGGGAACCGCTTGACCGTGAAGCCGCCGCTCTCCTCACCTGCAACCGCTGCTGGCAGATCGTATTTTTTCATCGCGGCAGAGATGTATTTGAATCCGACCTCGGTATCGATGCACGGGAACCGTTGAAAGTCGAGCGCGTATTCGATGTCACCAGTGACCTTTCTGACGCTGTAAAACGGATGCCGGATCAGCGAATTGACCTGACCCCATTCCGGTGTCGGTATATCGTGTCCACCTTCCTTAGATAGCGTCCTCACCACGTCATCGATTGCAGTGGACGTGGTTCCGGTCCGTATCACGATGTGGTTCTCCCAGGAAAGCCCCCTGATCACGAAATCGCAGATCATGGCAAGGAGTTTGTTAAGGTTGATAAACCCGTCCCTGTCAAGGATTCCGCCGCAGCGGTCGCCATCGGTATCGTTTGCGCACTCAAAGAGGGCACCGATCCGTTCCAATCGATCCGCAGTCGGGAGAATCCACTGCGCCTCAGGATTGGCATAGAATCGGAGGCTGAGAAGATTATCATCCCCCGAGTCCATTGGAAAGACGGATTCCGCGGGAATTCCGAGTTTCTCGAATATCTCCTGGATATAGCCCCTTGCAACGCCATTCATCGCGTTATGGATGAACCTGTGCTCTGGTTGCGAGTAGAAATCCGCAAGAAGCTTGTCCAGTCCCTGTGACCGTAAGAAATCAGCGATATATGCGGTGTATTTCTCCCGCATATCAACGTACACAAACTTGCCTTCAGATTCCGCCTTCAGAAGATCATATTTCGGGGTGGGCTGACCCCTCATGCAGAGGATGTTCGCTTCCCGCTCGATCCGGTCGGTGACCGATGTCGGGGCAACATCGCCGTTCTCCATGCTCCATCGCTGCCCCTGGGTCGATAGCGGATTGTGGCTCGGGGTCATGTTCTCGCCACCTGCCGCATTGTTCTGTTCCACCTCCCTAAGCCAGTACACCAGAGCGCCTGTGGGTGATGGCTCCTCTGCAAACCGCACAGGAAAGGAGCGCGAGAGAAACACCTTCGCACTCTCAAGCGCAAACTCCCGTGCGCCGATCCGTGTGTCATAAGTGATCACGACAGGCATCCCGCCCTTATTCTGAGAGGTCTCGAGATCGTTACATATCGCAACGGTTACGAAATCAGATCTTTCGCTGGTGAAATCCTTGTCTACGAATGCCCTGAAACCGGATGTCCCGAACTTTATATATTTTTTACTAATTAATTTGTGGAGCAGCTCTGCAAGCGCAGGATCGTCGGTTCGTACGGTAAATCGATATAATTTGTCACTGATGTTTGCGGCAAGCGAGGTTCTAAACGGTCTGTACCGTCCATCATCGTTAAGAGCGGTGATCAGGGGGGCTAATTCATCTTTTATATAATTACCTATACCGGAAAACTCGTCCCGTCCAAAGAATTTAAGCAATGCTGTTATGGCAAGAGCACGCAGACGTTTCGCCTCTGCCAGCAGGTCCTGCGCCTCCCTGTATGTGTCCTGCATCTGTTCGCGATTCCTAATCTCCCTGCCAGTCATCCGGTTGATCTCCGAATCCGGGTTCTCGGTAGTCTCAAGTCCATACTGCCCGGGCTCAACAGCAAAGAGTTGTAAGGATGCGAATAATACAGGAAGTTGACCGGTTGGGAATTCAGTTATATTCTCGGTCAGTTTTGTCAAAAAATCCCTGCTCACAAGAGTGGCCTTGCCGAGGATTTCGGTATCATCTGTTTCGGTCAAAGCAACGATCAGACTGGAAGTCAGTTCGGATACCGGAAGTTCACTTGCGATGTGCTCTCTGATGATGCTTTTCAGTTCGGACAGGTTCCCCAGTGTTGCCACCCTGTTCTGAGTCAGCATCTGCCAGCGCATATCCTGGTATATGAAATCAGCGCGCTTCATACACCTCCTTTGATCGCCTTTTCATATAGGTGTATGCTGAGGTTAACATTAATAACAGACCACATACAGAAGAAAGTTTACCATGAAGAAGTCAGAAAAAGAGAAGGAAGTTCAATATTACACAAAAGAACGCTGGGACAATTGGATTCAGAACGTAAAAGAGAGTAACTTTCAGATAGACGATGAATCCGGAAGCAGTACTGAGGTATTCGTCAATATGATGGATGATGTCGTACTTTCATGCCTGAATGTCATTTCCAAACGAAATGCGAAAAAAATGTCAGCAGATAATGCGTTAAATGCGATTTCAGGTATCAGCGAGATTGTGTTATGTGAGGTTTCCGCGATTAACGATGATGTTGATATGATGATCCAGTCGCTTCAATCTTCGCTGCTCGGCGCGCTTGTTTCATGCGAATGCTATATCCGCGGATCATACAATACGAAGACTGCGCTTCCCAAACTGGTCAAGACTGCGATCGAAACAGAGGTGGATGATCCGGAAAAGGCGCTGGAATGCATAAGCACGGTTGGTGCACGGATACTATCTGGCAAGCCTATGCCAGAGATCATCTTTGACGTGCCGGATGGGCTGGTTGCAGAATGGTTAGATGGCATTGACTCGATCATCGCAGCGATGGCTCTTTCGAACGAAAAATGATGCAACGATAGTGTATGCAATGCATACTGACCATAGCAGGATCCGATTCCGGCGGCGGTGCAGGCATAGAAGCTGATCTGAAGACGTTTGCCGCGCTCGGGATGCATGGCGCCTGCGCGATCACCTCAGTAACCGCGCAGAACACGTGTGGAGTGGAGCGCGTCTATGATCTTCCGGAAGATGTGATTGTCGACCAGATCCGTGCCGTAACAAGCGATATAAGGGTAGATTATGCAAAAATCGGGATGCTGTCATCTGAAAGAATCGTCCGCACAGTGGCAGAGGAGATTGAGGGAATTTCGTTCGTGCTCGATCCTGTGATGAGCGCGGAGGCGGGCGGGTCGCTGCTGGCAGAGGATGCACTGGACGCACTGGTATCAGAACTGATCCCGCTGGCATCTGCTGTCACGCCAAACGTCTATGAAGCTTCTGCAATAACCGGCATCCGGATCAGGAGCATCGAGGATGCAGGACGTGCTGCGGCAGCAATCACCACTCTCGGATGCCGGGCTGCTGTCATCACTGGCGGGCATCTCGATGGTACCGACGTACTCTGCGAGAGCAGCGATGGTGGGATCGAGTCCCCTCGACTAATTCGAGGGTCAGGGGGTCTTATCGAGGGGGGGACACATGGCGCAGGCTGCACGTACTCGGCAGCGCTTGCATCGTATCTTGCGAAGGGACTTTCTGTTTCGGATGCATGTACCGCTGCAAAGGTTTTTGTCGAAGAAGCGATCGCGAACTCTTCTGGCATAGGCAGGGGAGTTGCTCCGGTCAACCAGACCCGGGGGGTTACCCGCGATGCTGCGCGGTACCGTGCGATCGCTGATGTTAGCGCCGCTGTAAAAGCGATCGAAGGCTCGCAGTCGTTTGCGTCGCTGATCCCCGAGGTCGGGTGCAACATCGGAAGTGCGATTCCGGCGGCGCAGTCTGTCGGGGACGTTGTCGCAGTCAGGGGAAGGATCGCTAAGATCGGCGGCGGCAGGGCACGCGCAGTCGGGTGCGCCGAGTTCGGTGCATCGTCGCACATCGCACGGCTCATCCTTGCGGTCATGCAGTTCGATCCGATGATGCGAAGCGCGCTGAATATCAAGTATTCGGGAGGCGTCATCTCTGCCTGCGAGGAGTGCGGCTACACGATGGCGTCGTTTGACCGGAAGGACGAGCCGCCGCACCACAAGACGATGGACTGGGGTGCAGAGTATGTGATCAGGGAGACCGGTTCTGTGCCGCAGGTGATCTGGGATGCAGGCGGTGTTGGAAAAGAGGCGATGGTGCGGATTCTCGGGCATAGCGCGATCGAGGTCACAAGTCTTGCGATTCGGGTGGCTGATCTGTAGCAGGTGTGTGACTACGGGTTGTGACGATTTAAAAAAAATAAGAGCGATGAAGCCTTTGATATAATGGCTCCATCACCTGCAGCTTCTTTTAACTGTTTGACTGGAGCGCGCCCAGATCAGAGACCAGGTACTCATTAAACGCGCTTCCTTTCTGGATCACATTCCTGTTCTTGCGTGTGATTGTTGCGCTGCCCGGGTCGAAAGCCATGAAATCGACAAACCCGGCGTATCCAGGGAGGGTTTGATTGAAATATGCAACGCTTTCAGCATTAACCGTAACAGCCCATCTGGGTGTTGTGTATGTGACCGTAGCTGGTCGTTTCCTGCCAAACTCGCCCTCATCTATCCAATCGGTCTCTATGACCGTTACCTGATCGCCTGAGTACTCTGCAATCACCCTCCCGTTATGCCTATTTAGCAATGTCAGGTGTTTGTACGAATAATTGCCGTAACTATCGTTCAGACTACGGACCGCGTAAGCAACCGCCTGATAATTCCTTGTCGTCACTTCAGACCAGCTCCATCCATGCATGTCCCTTGGCCATGGCTGGCTGCTGCTCGGGATCATGTGATCCATGTACCCTTCGCCGCGTTTGACTGTGTAGGTCTTGTTGTTTAGAACTATCGAACCGCTGAGGGTGCCGTAGGGGTATTCGTATGTGACGAAGTTGAGCGGTTCTTCTGCCTGATCTATGGTCTTGACCGTTTCTGGCAAGAAGACCAGATCGGCACTCATATCGGCAGACTTGTAATTCAAGCTGTATCCTGTGAGTGCTGAGCCATAATACCTCTGTACACCGCCCGGATACACATAGTATACATAAGGTGTGTGCAATGATACGAAATGGCTGATGGTGGTCTGCGGAACGTAGGTCTCGGTGTAAAAGAAGGTCGGCGTCTCACCGTCAGGGTATAACGCGGAGAACGTGAGCAGGTGGGAATGTGAAGCGAAGAAGATAGGGGATTCTTGATGTGCCATAACAACACAGAACCCTGCGTCTTTCACTTCACCATCTCTGGTGACCAGCCTTATCTTTCCGTTCAGGTACCACCATTCTGCTATCAGGTTAGTGCCGAAATCAGTCTCCAGATGACCGCCTTCCGTAAAGTCCGAGATCATCCTTGCATGTGGCATGCAGAATCCGGTTTCTACCCGTTCTACTGGTTCTATTGCGTCTGCTACCTCTGCTACAGATAATCCTGTAACACAGGTCATTACGAGCGATATGATTAGTATAGTCCATATTCTTGTGTTCATGTATCTCTGTCCCCTTTCAGCCATCGAATTCCCTTGAGCCACCCCAGGAGGTTGCCCGGTTCTCGCAAGAGAGGTATGTAAGCTCAGAGTTTGTTCAAATGGCGTTTTGTTCGTTGTTCGCACGATTTTGCTTCCGGATACGTGCTTTCCGCAACCATCACACCAAACCACACGGGTGTCGATGACCTGCAGAAAAAAACTTCTGCTATGTTCTTGCAGAACGTTACCGGAGCAGTGTTTACGTGATCACTATTTATTTAGCCACTCATAAGGCTTGTGAAATACCGGGGCTGTCGAGTTTTTGGGTGTTGACGGAGTTTCAATCGGAATTTTGACTCGATCAGGACTTGCCGTAATCAAATAAGGAAAACCGAGAGAGTTCGCAAGGGTTCACAGAGACCTAGCAAAACCCTTGCATACTGCCTACGGCGATGCTTCTCATTATGTGGTAAATAAACACAACTGGAATAACCGGATTTTCGAGGCAATGTAACAATCTTTATCTATCTGAAAGATTACAACACTATTACTTGATACTCAGGTGATTTCATGATACGGACGTTTATCGCTGTTGATCTTCCCGATTCTTTCATAGACACGATCGCAGAGATCCAGCAGCAACTCAAAGGAAACATAAAACTCGTGGATCCGAAGCAGGTCCACATTACGATGAAGTTTCTTGGTGATGTGCCCGAAAAAAAGGTTCCAAAGATCGAAGATGCACTTTCAAACATAAACTCCGAACCATTCACAGCAAGAGTTCATGGGGTTGGAGCATTTCCGAAACCAGCTTATGCGAGGGTGATTTATATCGGAGCGGATCCCGCGGAAACATTTACCAGGTTGTACGCAGAGGTGGAGTCGGCGTTAACGCCACTTGGATTTAAGCGCGAGAAGCGTTCGTTCACCCCACATGCGACCATTGCACGGGTAAAACATAACCCGGAAGGGGCGCGAATGAGACTTAGAGATGCGATCGAGCACCTGTCAGATACCGAGGTCGGAACGATGGATGTGGACACAATCAAACTGAAGAAGAGCACACTGACGCCTAAAGGCGCAATCTACGAGACACTAAAGGAAGTGCACCTATGAGCGAAGAATCTGTCTTTGTGGTGAAGACTACTGCGAATCAGGAGCGTTCGGTCGCAAACATACTCGCACAACTTGCGCAGAGGGATCATTACGATATACGCGCGATACTCGTGCCTGATGAACTGCGCGGCTACCTACTGGTCGAGTCAGGTGACCGCGACGAACTTGCTCAGGCGGTCCAGATGGTGCAACATGCAAGATCGCTGGTGCAGGGCGAATCCAGCATCGAGGAAGTGGAGCATTTCCTGACGCCGAAACCGACCGTCACCGGCATATCGGTCGACAGCATCGTGGAACTCATCTCAGGACCGTTCAAGGGCGAAAAAGCGAGAGTGAAGCGGGTCGATGAGGCGCATGAAGAGATTACGGTCGAGCTCTTTGAGGCGATGGTGCCGATACCGGTCACTGTGCGCGGTGATCATGTCAGGGTGCTGAAGCGAGAAGGGGAATGAGTTGTAGGGCATACGATCCGGGACGTGAAGCGGTGATAAAATGTGGCAAGTAGAATTATAACGTGCGCGATGATCGTGGCGGTAATTGTAGCGGCCACGATCTCTGGCGGGTGCATGGAAAAAAACGGGGTCGAGGTCGATGATGAAGTGTTAGAAGAGGTGCGAGAATACGCCGATCCGGTCACTGAAAACATCCTTATGGCGATGAACGAGAACGATTACGCCAGGTACTCCGAAGATTTCGATCAGACGATGAAGAACGCTATGACTGAGGCAGTCTTTGATGAGACAAATGCAGTCATCAGATCAAAGATCGGGGACTACGTCTCCAAGGAATTCTGGAAAGCGGAGAGTAAGGACCAGTACACGCTCGTCTACTACAAGGCGAAGTTCACTGACGAGCCTGCTGATGTCACGGTCAAGGTCGTCTTCCAGGAGCTTAATGGAACGATGAAGGTGTCAGGGCTGTGGCTCAATTCGCCAGAGTTGCGTAAACCTTAGCAGTGGGGCTGCCAAATGCCACGTAAGGTGACAGACCATCAGCCGGAACTGTCACGCCATCTGGTGCTGACAGCCCCATTCATCGGGGTTTATACGGGGTGAGTTTCGATTTACATAGCATGGAAAGAGGAGAACTCTGCCACGATCGATGCACAGGCTTGCTGGCTGATTACATACAAGACGTCGGTGCAGCCAAACCGAATGCACGGCAAGAGCGCGATGCACCGGCTTTTAAGTGTGGGGTTGGGGGATTTAATGTGAATATTTTTAAGAAGATATTATTATTATTATTGTTAGTGTCTACCTTATTAGTTACAGTTGTATCTGCAGATGGTTGGCATTTATCCGACTACGAATTACATCTTCAGGAACCCAATCAAAAAGCAGTGATTTCATGGGATGGAGAAACAGAAACAATGATTCTCTCTTCTGCTGTTAAATCCAACAATATTTCGAATTTTGCGTGGGTAATTCCAATTCAATCTTACGCAAAACCAGAAGTCATAGCAGGAAATATAAGCATCTTTGAAGATTTGGTTAGATATTTTGAAAAAAAAGAGCCGGTTGAAAACATATTCAAAACAGAGTGCGGATCAGGTGTTGAAGTTCTTGAATCTAAAGAGATTGATGTATATGATATAACAATTTTAAAAACAACAAATTCAAATAATTTAATTAATTGGCTAAACGAAAATGGATACAAAGTTCCAAAAGAATCAAAGCCAATATTAGATAAATACGTTGCAAAAGAAAACTGTTATTTCATTGCAAATAAGATTGATTTGAAGAATAAGTTCGAAGAGGAAATAAATATAATTGAAAGAATCTATTCAGAAAAAGAGCAAAGATATAACCAACTCTATGAAGACATAACTGCTGAATTTAGAAAGCAAGGCATTGCTAACAACATCTATGAAGGAAGTCATGGATACCAAGTTTTTTCAGAAATACTTGCACTTCTTGGAGACTATGTTAATAGTGAGGAAAATCCTTTAGAATTGCCATTAATATATTCGGAGGACTTGGGACTAGGACTTACTGTTCAAGAACGTTTTGGTATTGCTCCTTTTCATGAGTCCAGATTGGATAAAAATAGCCCTAAAAAACTTAACTATTGGGATATAAATAACGAAACACGGATTATTAGTGTTTTAAGAGATGGGGAAGTTGTTGATGTAATTAATTATAGATCCAATAAAGGTTGTAGAACTCATCGTTTATATTCAGAAAGTTGGGTAATTAAAAATAGTCTTGAAGAGAGTGAAAAATTTAGTGATGAAGAAATTGAACTTTTGTGCCTGTATGTCGACTCAAGAAAAAATATAACCATTTCTTCTGAAGCTAAAAAAGAAACAAATGAAAAATTAGACGCTTTTGCTAATGAACTCAATAACGCGTTAGGAACTAAAATATATGAATACGACAAGCTGGAAGGAGAGTTATATAACTATTTTTATACATTTTACGAAAGTGGGCGTGTGGTTCCGAACAATAACGATAAAAAGATCCTAAGAGAAAATGGACAGATGATTCCATTAAAAGTAAAAATTAATTCTGTATTCTACGGTCCCGGATTAAGAGGTAATATATCACAATCCAGATTTAATGATGTTTATTATGCTACAAACGATTTGCAAAAAGGAGTAGGAACTCCATTAAAATTTGAATTCAAACCTTATCAGCCATATTATCCTTTAGAAATATCTAGTTTGAATATTGGGGAAAGTGTTATTGAGGTTTATGTATTGGCAGATAGTGATGTAATCGATAAAAATAATATCTTGACTGTTGAAGGAAGTAAAAAGATCAATAGAAAACTTAAAGGGAAGTTGGAAAAACACGTGAATTTAGATAATGCTGAATATGTTACAAAACTATCTTATAAAGGTGAGTTAAAATGTTTAAATGCTGATGCCGAGTTTAACTCTAAAGGAGGTGGTCAACTTGTTGGATTTTATGCCAAAACACCGAGTTTTCCAGATATCCAAACCCGATGCAGCAGACACGAGACTCGAATCAACAATGATAGTGAAACAACGCCAACGCCCAATAACTTCACAACCTCCTCTAAGGAGAGATGCAACTTTTTCCAAAGAGTGTGGAGTTGGATATGCAATTTATTTGGATATTAGGCTTCGTCTTTTATTGTGAGACTTTTTCCAGCTATCTCCGTTTCGTTCCAAGCCACGCTGTGCTTTCGATCGCTCGTACTCCATTAGGTCGTTTAACAGCAATTTAACGGCATGTTCGTTGCACTTCGCCCTACCTAAATTTCTTCGATTCGTTCAGAAACTTCGTTAAATCGCAGACGATAAGCAAAATTGGGGTGCCATTTGGTGAATACACGCCGGCCCACCACATATCTGTCCGCGATCACCCTATCGCGCGACCTATAGCACGCGGATGCCGCTCAATTCAGAGGGCGCCATATAATTGGATATTTTGCGAAATTGGATTCTTATTTGGGGTAGTGTACTAATTTTCGTGACCTAACGCTGTTTTCCATCTTTTGTGTGACTTACTGATGGCGATTTTGAATGACACACCAAAATTATGTAAAACCGCCACCAAGCCCAATGATCATTAATTTAAAGCCACGGTTTGTGGAACACTGCTATTTTTTGATATAATACCTTGTCCGAGCTTTTTTTATTGCGATTTTCAATTGTAAGACTGCCTCTTCATTGCGTGGCGGTGTGGGGCGGCATATTCAAGTATGGCGTCTGCCGATTCATGTTTGAATATCTAAAAACATGCGAGTCGAAACCCCGCACCAGACGGTGTGACATACCCCCAGCCGCAAAAGATTTAACATCCCGATGCCAATCCTGTTCTTGAGGAACAAACATGGCACAGTATAAAATTCCAGTGATCCCGGGCGACGGTATCGGTCCGGAGATCATCGCAGAGGGCAAGAAGGTTCTGGATGCGGCAGGAGAGGCGTACGGGTTTGATATAGGCTGGATAGAGTATCCGCATGGCGCAGAGCATTACTTAAAGACCGGAGAACTGATTTCAGAGGATACGCTTAAGGAACTCTCCGGATACGATGCGATCTATCTCGGATCGGTCGGTGATCCACGTGTCCCTCCAGGGGTGCTTGAGCAGGGGATTTTACTTGCCGCACGGTTTTATTTCGACCAGTACATCAATTTAAGACCGGTCAAACTTCTGAGGGGAGTCGATACTCCGCTGAAGGATAAAACATCGGAAGACATCGATTTTGTCGTGGTGCGGGAGAACACCGAGGACCTGTATGTCGGCGTCGGCGGGCGGGCTTGTGCCGGTAAGAGCCGCGGTACCGCTGAGATCGTGCGCAATCTGTATCATGTGAAGTTCGGTCTGGACATCGAGACCGACGCCGACGAGATCGCTTACCAGATAGGGATGATCAGCAGACAGGGGACCGAGCGTGTGATCCGTTACGCATTCGAACTTGCATCCACGCGGGAGAAGAAGCTTTCGTCCGTTGACAAGGCAAACGTGATGACTGATATCTACGGGTTCTGGAGAGAGGTCTTCACATCGGTCGCAGGCGAATATCCTAACATCGAGACCGATTTCAACTTCGTGGACGCGATCTGCATGTGGTTTGTGAAGAACCCTGAGTGGTTCGATGTGCTGGTAACGCCTAACATGTTTGGAGATATCATCACCGATCTCGGCGCGATGATCCAGGGTGGACTCGGACTTGCGCCGGGTGGAAACATCAACCCGGACGGCGTCTCCATGTTCGAGCCGATACATGGGAGTGCGCCAAAGCACCGCGGTCAGAACAAAGTCAACCCGATCGCAACGATCTGGGCTGGTGCGTTGCTGATCGAGCAACTCGGCGAGCGCGACGCTGCAAACACAATTGTTGGTGCGATCGAGTCGAACCTGCTTCGAGGCGATGTAAAGACCTACGATCTCGGAGGATCATCGAGAACCACCGATGTCGGGGACGATATTGCAAGAAGAGTAGCGCAGGCTCGGTGAGACCTCGCAAGTTGCAATCATTATCATTCACTCGAAAGACCGATGCCGGAATCATGCTGCACAGGAGATTCTCCACACACGACTGACATGGTGGTGGGGGGAATAAGGGAATATGAAGCGATATACGAACGGTACTGAAGGGGGCATACATGCCAGAGCATGGTCAGAGGTTATCTGAGCGAGAGCGACACCAGCGCGAAGAACAACTCTCCGAAGAACTTGCCGAGGCAAACAGACTTCGGGAGATGCTGGTCAGCATCATGAGCCACGATCTCAGGAGTCCCCTTTCTGTGATTGTCGGATATAGCGGGCTTATCAGGACGCAGTCGGACGATGAGACCGTCAAAAGATTTATAGATAAGATAGAGAATGCCGCGATGAATGCCGACGAGATGATTGGGGATATAAAAACGTACTCGCAAGTAAAAAGGGGAGTTTTCGAGAGTGATCTTGAGGAGATAGATCTGAATGCGGTGTTGTCTGATATACTCAGGGGTTTGGAAGGGAAAATAGAAGAACGCGATATAACGATCGATATAAAGTACCAGGCTGACACGAGATTTCCGGTACTCGGGACCGAACTACTGAAGAATGCGTTTTTGCACACCATCGACAACGCAATCAAGTACAGTCCCGAGCACGAAACGGTCACACTGACACTCGATGGTGAAGGGTCTTATTGGGTATTGGGGGTTTCCGATCACGGGGAGGGCATACCCGATGATGAGAAAGAATCGGTATTCGAGCGTTTCGTGCGAAAGGAGAAGCGCGGAATAAAAGGCAGCGGGATCGGGCTTGCGATCACGAAAAGTGTGGTTGATGCGCACAGCGGAAATGTCCGGATCGCGGATAATCCTGGCGGTGGGTGCATATTCTATATAACGGTGCCGAAGGCATGAATGCGGAAGTTCATAGGATGCCTACCTTTTTAATATCCGCCCGCATCTAACCGGACACCAGGAAATCATACATCAGGAAGCCGATATCGATGACCGAAGTTTCACTCGTACTCCCTGCATACAACGAAGCAGAGGACTTGGAAGAGACTGTAAGACAAACCGCAGAGACGTTACGTGAAATAACCTTGAACTTCGAGATCATCATCGCAGAAGACGGCGCAACCGATGGAACAGACAAAATAGCGGAAAAACTCGCAGAAGAACACACTTATGTAAAGCATCTGCACAGTGACAAACGATTGGGTCGCGGAAGTGCATTGAACCGGGCATTCAAATCTGCATCCGGCGATATTCTCATCTATATCGACGTTGACCTCGCAACTGACATGTTGCACCTCTCAGAACTGATCGGCAAGATACGTGACGGCTACGATCTCGCGACAGGATCGCGCATGATGCCCGGGAGCGATGCTGTGCGGTCGGCAAAACGCGGGTTTGCAAGCAGTGGATTTAATTTTCTGGTGCGGACGCTTCTTAGATCAAAATTATACGATCACCAGTGTGGATTCAAAGCGTTCAGGCGGGATCCCCTCTTTGATCTACTGGATCAGGTGAAGGATGAGCACTGGTTCTGGGATACTGAGATTCTGGTTCGGGCACAGCGATCCGGCTACCGGGTGGCAGAGTTTCCTGTGAGGTGGAGGCCCGGGAGCGCGACCAAAGTCGATCTGAAGCGGGATGTGGTCGGGATGGGTGGAGCGATTCTTCGATTGCGGCGGGAGCTTGGATCTAATGCAGGTAACAAAGCGTAAGATCATACTGACCTCGATCCTTGCGATCCTGATCTTGTTTTTG
>Ga0164318_10000896_pt1 | contig 24821 bp, 23 predicted proteins | sample GuaBasSedimGuay9_FD_113734 | JGI IMG/M metagenome (GOLD analysis project Ga0164318, IMG submission 113734) | Subseafloor sediment microbial communities from Guaymas Basin, Gulf of California, Mexico - Guay9, Core 4571-4, 0-3 cm | ecosystem: Environmental > Aquatic > Marine > Hydrothermal vents...
AATCTGCGGAAAGAAAAGGGACTTGATGTTACGGATAGAATAAAACTAAAAATGGAAGGTTCCCCCTGGCTCAAGGACGCTGTCAATGAATTTGAAGAGCATCTGCTCTCCGAGACCTTGGCAGGCTCTATAGAGTGGGCCAGGGATAAAGATTCAAAAGAGATTGAATGCGGGGATGTGACCTGCTTTATCAATCTGGAAAAGGCGTAATGCTAAAGTTTATTTATATGGGGAGGCAGATGGGAACATCTGTCTCTTTGTTTTTCGTTATCGTTGCTTTCTCGCTTTTTTTTGCGGGTTGTAAAACAGTTCCTCAATTCAAACAGGATTTATCTTCGGTTATTATAGACAGCGGTGATATTGTTTTTACCTTCAATCTGGATAAGGATAGAAGGGTTATTGAGCATGTTCTCAGCACGAGAAGTGATTCAGTTGATTATAAAAGAATATTAGAGAGAACCGACAGGATTATTCTTGCAGTTAAAGCAGATGGGACTTTCACAGCTGCTGCAGAAGGAAACTATCCGTATATTGCTTCAAACTGGATGCTCTGCAGTGAGAAAGAGTGGGTCAGACATAAGGACAGCTATGTCTGGTGGGAAAACAGGAATACCGGAGAGTCTGTATCGGTGCCGGTAAAGAATTTTGCCTTGTATTCGGACAAGAACCTGGATAAAGAGCTGAAACGGCTTAAAAATAATGATTTCGCCTCACTTCCTTATGGGCCAGCTGGCGGAAAAAAAGAGTGCTCCTTTAGTGTAAACTCGATTAATCCGAAAGTTAATGCTGCATCTTTGCTTGGTCTGGATGGTGTTGAAGCCAGGATTGAGGACATGAATCTTGATTTGTATTATGATGAGGAAAGCTCGGGTGAATTGCTGCTTTACAGAATGGGCGGATATATTACTTTTGCAGACGAGAAAAATGCTGCAGCTTTTTTCTCCGCATTTAAAATAGGTTTTCTGAGGTTGGCAAGAAAAATAAGTCAGGAAGCGGTAAAGGATCTGATAAAAGGAAAACGGTTTTCCCTTGAGGGGAGAAGAATTATCTTTGACGGAGTACTTATAAATATACCTGATCTGCTAAAGGATGGGGCGGAATGAAGATTGGTGTTATCGATTACGAGGCTGGAAACTTAACCAGTGTTGAGACAGCACTGAGGTACTTGCAAGCCGATTATATTATATCGGGGAAACCTGAGGATCTTGAACCCTGCAGCAAGATAATATTTCCCGGAGTAGGGGAGGCTTCCTCTGCCATGAATACCCTTAAAACCAGGAAGCTGGACAGTTTTCTTGATGAGCGTTTCAAGGCGAATATCCCGATATTGGGGATTTGTCTGGGATGCCAGATAGTGCTGGAGGAATCAGAGGAAAACAATACAACCTGTCTTGGTATTGTTCCCGGAAAAGCTGTACGTTTTCCCGATAGCTTAAATCTAAAAGTTCCGCATATGGGATGGAATCAGGTCGAAATTGAAAGGGATCACTATCTTTTTGAGGGTTTGAAAAACAATAGTTCCTTTTATTTTGTCCATTCGTATTATCCGCTGCTGGCGGATCATACCACTGCAGTTGGAAGTACCGATTATGGGATTCGATTCAGTTCAGTTTTCAGTTATAAAAACTTGAGTGCTGTACAGTTTCACCCGGAGAAATCAGGTGACGCAGGATTGAAGCTGTTGGAGAACTTTATTAACTACAGGTAGGGTCAAATGCTGCAGAAAAGAGTTATAGTCTGTCTGGATGTAAAAGACGGAAGAACGACAAAGGGTGTGAAATTTAAAAATAACATTGATATAGGAGATCCTGTTTTAATGGCTGAGCTCTACTACAAACAGGGTGTGGATGAACTTGTTTTTTATGATATCACGGCTTCTTCTGAAAAAAGAGGAATCATGATAGATGTGGTGAGAGAAGTAGCCAGGAAGATTTTTATTCCTTTTTCTGTAGGGGGCGGTATCGGATCCCTGGAGGATATGAAGAAGGTAATAATGGCCGGAGCTGAAAAGGTAAGTGTAAACAGTCTTGCTGTTAAAAACCCTTCTATCATTGCCGAAGGAGCCCGGTATTTCGGGAGTCAGTGCATCGTTGTCGGTATGGATGTAAAAAAAGATTCCTCAAAAGAAAGCGGCTATGGAATTGTAATTAACGGAGGGAGAACTCCTGTAGATCTTGATGCATTGCAATGGGCTTTGCAGGTACAGGAACTGGGGGCCGGTGAGATTGTTCTTAACTCTATAGATGCCGACGGAACAAAAAACGGATATGAACTTAATCTGACAAGAATGATCTCGGGATCGGTAAAGATACCTGTTGTAGCTTCCGGAGGGGCCGGGAAACCTGAGCATCTCGTAGATGTTTTCAGAGAGGGGATGGCAGATGCTGCGCTCATTGCTTCGATGGTACATCTTGACGGTTTTACTGTTTCGGAAATAAAGAAATTGCTGGATACTGAGAAAATACCCGTACGGCTATAAGTTTTTGCTTGCCCAGAGTATGATATTTTTACTATATTAACAGTGTCAAAGAATATTATCTAATAAAATAACGGAGATACTATGCCTACGTATGATTATGAATGCACGGAATGCGGTTATACCTTTGAGTATTTCCAGTCTATGTCTGACGATCTTTTACAAGAATGCCCAAAGTGCGGAGGAAAGGTTAAAAGACTGATCGGCGGTGGTCTCGGAGTGATATTCAAGGGAAGCGGGTTCTACGTTACCGACAACAAGAAAAGTTTAAGCACCCCTGCACCTGTAAAGAAAAATGAAAATATAGAATCAGCAAAAAGTAAGAGTGCTGAAAAAGGCAAGCCGGAAAAATCCACAAAAACAGAAAAACCGAAAAAAGAGACAGTCGCTACTTAAAGAATACCCTTTCGCTTTTCTCGACCGCTTCCTTGAGAAGGTCTTCAGCATCAAGATGACTAAAGGATTCTTTTAACTTATGGGTAACCGGATTAACCAGCGGATGTTTAGGGGAAAAGATGGTGCAGCAGTCGTCATAGGGGAGGATGGATGTTTCATAGGTATCTATCTCTTTAGCAACCCGTATGATTGATTCCTTGTCGAGTCCAATTAAAGGCCGGAAGACAGGGAGCTCTGTATTGCTGCCTGTATATGTTATACTCTCCACTGTCTGACTTGCCACCTGGCTTAGGGATTCTCCGGTTATCATACATTGAATTCCCCTGTTTTTGGCAATAGTATCCGCAATACGGACCATTCCTGCCCTCATAAGCAGGGTGATTTCCTCTTCCCGGGCTTTACTGTTTAAAAGAAGCTGAAAATCAGTAAAAGGAACTACAAAAAGACTCAATCCCCCGGTGTACCGTGCTATCTTCCGGGCAAGGGCCTTTACCTTATCAAGCGCTTCATCAGAAGTATACGGATAAGCGTGGAAGTAAACAGCATCAAGCCGTAACCCCCTCCGGGCCATCATGTAGCCGGCAACAGGTGAATCAATTCCTCCTGAGAGAAGAAGAAGCCCCCTGCCTGCACTTCCGACGGGGAGTCCCGTAATCCCTCGTTTTTCGTTACCATAAATATATGCAAAGTCTCTGACTTCTATCGAGATAAGCCAGGTGGGGTTATGGACATCGACCTTGACTTCCGGGAGATTATCAAGGATATATGCACCGGTATCAGCGGAAATCTGATAGGAGGTAAGAGGGAAACTCTTGTCTGATCTTCTCGTTTCTATTTTGAAGGTTCCGCCGTTGTGCTGCCCTGAAAGTTCCCTGGCAACTTCAAGTGCTCTTTCGCGGATTTCTTCCATATCTTTCTTTTCTTTAAATGCAATAGTATACCCTGCAATACCGATGGTTGTAGAAAGAGCTTCCTCTATCTTTTCCCTGTCTTCCATCCGGCCTTCAAGAAAGAATCTCCCTTTACGAATGGTAATCCTTGTAGAGACTCCCGGGAGTTTCCGCTTAATGTTGAATTTAAGCTGTTTTTCAAACTGATTTCTATTTCCTTTTTTGAGGGTAAGTTCTCCTATTTTTATAAGGTACAATATTTCCAAGTTATCTTCTCCTGAGTTTCGATAATTCATTTTTTGCTGTCCGGCAGAAGGAAATAATATCTTCTTCGGCGGTTGAAAAACCAGTAGAGATCCTGAACGAATGGAAGGCTTCATCAGAAGAAAGACCGCAGGATGTCAATACTCTGTTCATTTTTGTTTTATTTTTTGAGGAGCATGCAGAGCCCGGAGATACGGCAAATCCCCGGTCACTCATGATCCTGGCAAATACTTCAGATGGAAAAGTTTTTTCATTAACACTGATAATGAAGGGAGACTGGTTTTGAATATCAAAATTAAGTTTCATTTCAGGAATATCCTCAAGTTTTTCGATGAGCAGGGATCTCAGCTTTTCTGCATGAGCAGTTCTTTCGCTCATGGTCCCGATTGTCTCCTCCATGGCGGTTACCAGACCATGAATACCGGAGAGATTTTCCGTTCCGCCGCGAACTCCAAATTCCTGTCCTCCTGCTTTTGACAAGGGTTCAGGAGGCTTCTTCGCGAAAAGTATCCCCGTTCCCCGTGGTCCCTGAATTTTATGTCCGCTGAAAGCTGCTGAATCGACACCGAATTCTGACAAATCAAGAGGTATTTTCCCTAAAGCTTGAACCCCGTCGGTATGAAAGTGGATGGGGCGGCGGTTGTTTTTTTCAAAGGAGCGTATTTCTTCCGCAATCTTTTTTACCGGCTGGATAATACCTGTCTCATTGTTTAAAGTCATGACTGCTACCAAAAACGTGTCCTCTGTCAGTCTTGATCTGACATTCTCGGCCGTGATGATTCCTCTTTTGTCCGGATGTAAAACCGAGACCGTATAACCGTTTTTTCTGAGAGTCTTTGTATATTCGAAGACTGCCGGATGTTCTATTCCTGAAATAAGAACTGACCCCCGGCTTTCTTTAGTAAGAAGAGAGTTCAGGATAATAGCGTTGGATTCTGTTCCTCCTCCGGTAAAATAAACATGCCGGGGATCCGTTCCTAAAAGAGCGGCAGCCTTTATTCGGTCCTGAGCCAGCAGATCAGCAGCTTTTTTCCCCTCTTTATGCAGTGAAGATGGATTTCCGGGATATTCAAGAAAAACTCTATTCATCTCTTCAAGTACATTTCTGCTGATGGGGGTTGTTGCGGCCCAGTCAAGATAGATCAGTTCCATAACGTGCATAATATGGTATCTTACTATATTATTCTATAATATCCTTGCAAAAAAATGGTATAAAGTGTAGTCTTTTCAAGTTATGAATGAATATACTTGTTGCAGTGGAATACTGATTGACTCATATGCAGAAAAACTTAAAGTCTGTGGACATCCTCTCAGATTACAAATTCTCTGCCTGATAGAAAAAGAAGATGCCTGCGTGACGGAACTCTGGACATGCCTGAATCAGTCACAACCGGTAATTTCACAGCATCTTGCGGTACTGAAGGATAAAGGAATTGTTGCTTCTCAGGTACAGGGGAATAAAAGATACTACTCCATCAGTGATCCGTTCGTTAAGGACCTTATAGGAAGAATGGTTAGTTAGTTTATAATGGAATATTCCATTGGTCCCGGAAAAACAGCAGTCTACTTTAGAGGTTCCCTCGCTGATATTTTTGAAAGTTATCAGAATGTTTTATTCGTGTTTGACGAAAATACCAGAAAGTTATTTCCGGATATCTCTTCTTCTGTTTCAGTTGTTCTTACACCGGGAGAAAATGAAAAGAACTGGAACAGTGTCAATAAAATTATAGAAAAAGCTGTCAAATCAGGACTTGCCAGAGATTCTCTCTTTGTAGGAGTGGGTGGTGGTGTAGTCTGTGATCTTACCGGAGCAGCTGCTTCCCTGTATATGCGGGGCTCCCGATTAGTGCTGATTCCTACCACGCTTCTTGCCATGGCAGATGCAGCTTTGGGGGGGAAGACCGGTTTCGATTATCAAGGGTATAAAAATATTGTCGGTACCTTTTACCCTGCAGAAACTCTTTACATTCTGCCTGAAGTTTTGCTTTCCCTGCCTGAAAGGGAGTACCGCAGCGGACTTGCAGAGATTATCAAGCACGGGTTCCTTAAAGATCGGAAAATCCTGAATATTCTGGAAAGAAAAAAGGGCTTGATTCTGAAACGGGATGCAGCCGTTATAAAAGATCTTGTTACGAGGTCTCTGGAAGTAAAGGGCTGGTTTGTGGAACAGGATTTTAAAGAGAAAAATATAAGGCGTTATCTCAATCTTGGGCATACATTTGGACATGCCCTTGAAACAGTAACAGGTTTCAGTACCGTTTCCCACGGGGAGGCAGTTGCCTGGGGAATGGTAATGGCATTGAAAACAGGAATAATGTTGCAGGAAACTGATGAATCATGGGCAAAAGAAGCTGAGGGTTTTATTAAAATGTACGGATATGATACTGACTATCATAAAAACATATCTATAGATGAACTTCTCGCTGCAATACAGCACGATAAGAAAAAGAAAAAAGGGGAAGTCAGATTTGTACTTCAGAGAGGGCAGGGGGATAACTTTATCACCCCTGTGGATCATGACATACTCAGAGCAGCCCTCTCCGCATAATCCCGGATTCACGGTAAAGAAACCATATCATGCTAACCCTCTTCAAAAATGGTAGTTAATTTCCTGTAGATACGGTTCACAGATTTAGCAGAGGAAGTATTCTCCTTTTCCCCGGCAAGATCTTCTGCCAGAGCATCGAGGGAGGCAAGACTGCTTTCTACTGCACTAAAGAAATTCTTTTTACCCTTAAACCAGTACACTCCTTTGAAGTTGGTCTCCAGGGAAATGAAATAGAGTGTCTTTTTTGATTTTTTGCCTGGAAAAAGTTTTAATATTTTATCGGTTTCTGTTACCAGTTCGGCCAGATTGGTGTCAACAGAATAATTTTTCCCTAACTTCGCTTTAAGAAGCAAGTCCCGTTCCGGATTAATGTAGGGAGCAATTCTAAGAATGTTGGAAACTCTGTCTCCAACGTGTATTTCATAATGCCCGGAGGTAATCTTTCCCCTCATGTTGCTGAATCCCTTTAGTTTCTCGGAAGGATTTTCCTTTATAATTCTGCTAATCTCTTTCCAGGGAAGCACCGCTATCTTGTTTTTCCCTTTATAAGAGATGATATTGAAGTAATAATTCCCTATTTTCAGCTTGTTTGTTGTATCCCGTTTCTTACCAGCGGATTGTTTTTTATCTCCTTTTTCTGCAAAGTGACTGTACAATACCGGTGAAATATCCTTAAGCCAGGTTTCTTTTATAACGGAAACGGACCTTGCAAACATCCTTGATGTTTTTACTATTTCTCCTGCAACAATGTACCGCGGAGACTCCCGAAACATAACCGACCCGGGATGAATGTGAATCTTGTCTGCGGTAAAACTGCTGTATACCCCCCGTCCCGTATTTTTACATACAAACTGCACAAGGCCCGCCGCAATAGAGCAGATATACTCACGGTTGGAACCTCCTCCGGTAATGGGAATCCCCATTTCGGAGATTATTTCTTCAAGCTGATGTTTTATATTGACAATCTCGTTCATGGTTCTGAGGTCCAGGTAGTGATTCTCGCAAAACTCCTTCCGGGGATCTCCGCTCTCAATAACCGTGTATTGTCTATACAGATTCAAATAGGATCTGAAATCTCCGGAGGGCTCGCTGAACTTATGATGCTCTTTTCTGGCTTCAATCTCCTTCCCCATGGGAAGAAAAAACGGACTTCGTGTTGAAAGAAATGATACGGCAATTATGATCTCTTCCAGAACAGCAGGATACTTTGTTATGGATTCAACTATGATCTTCGAATGTCTCGGCAGCAGCGGGAAGACAGCCATCATCCGGCCGGCCTTTGTGAGGTGGTTACTGTTGTCAATAGCCCCGATAAGTTTCAAGGTATCAACAGCGCTTCTTAAACCTTGTTGTCCGGGAGGAGAAATAAAATCAAAAGATTCAAAATCGGTTATATCAAGGTCAGCCATCTGGAGAACAACCTCTGAAAGATCGGTTCGGTAGATCTCCTCTCTTGTAAAGAGCGGTCTGGAATCAAAATCCTTTTTACTGTAAAGCCTGTAACAGACTCCCGGTGCAGTTCTTCCTGCTCTGCCCTTCCTTTGATTGCAGGAGGCTTTTGATATTTGACTTTCAATAAGAGAAGAGGTAAATGTCCGGGGATTATAAAAGTTAATTTTGGCGAGTCCGGAATCTATTACTGTAGTAATCCCGTCAATGGTAACACTGGTTTCTGCAATGTTGGTTGCTACAACTACCTTTATCTTTTTGACAGGGGTGGGGATAAAGATCTTCTCCTGCTCCTCCCTGGAAAGTCTGCCGTAGAGGGGGATCAGGAAAAGTTTCTTCCGCACTTTGCTTTTTTCGAGGTAACTTATACAGTCTTTGATTATCTTTTCCCCGGGAAGGAAAACAAGGACATCCCCGTTCCTCTTTTTGTTTGCTTCGTTGGTAACAATATCTCCAATTTTTTCGATGATTAAATCGTAGTTACCCTCTTCCTGTAGTTTTACAAATATGGTTTGAATTGGATATATTTTCGTTTCGATGTGAATTATCTCACAGTGGTCAAAGTATTCGGAAAATATTTCCGGATTTATTGTTGCAGAAGAAATGATCACCTTAAAGTCTTTTCTTTCACGGAGAATAGTCTTGAGCAATCCAAGAATAAAATCAATGTTCAGGCTTCGTTCATGGGCCTCATCGACAATAATAACCGAATATTTTGAAAGGAGTCGGTCTGTCTTGAGTTCCTGAAGAAGGATCCCGTCGGTCATTATTTTTATGCGGGTACTGAAATCCGTTGTATCCTCGAACCGCATCTTGTAAGCTGCAAAATTTCCCTCATCCCCGGGAAGCTGCCGTTTAATGTATTCGCATACAGAAAGTGTAGCAATTCTCCTGGGCTGGGTAACTCCTATAACCCCTTCATTGGAATAACCCGCCTCATGGAGAATCAGCGGAAGCTGGGTTGTTTTTCCGGACCCGGTGGGGCTTTCAACAACAATGACCTGATTTGTTTTAAGCTTTTCAATAATTTTATCTTTTTGTTTATAAACGGGAAGTTCTTGTGGGTCCATCAATCCTTCCTGATGATTTTATTACAGGTTACAACAGCCTCATCCAGGGAAAGCATGTTAAAACTCTCTCTGCTGGAGAGATCCCGCACACTGAACTTTCCGGCAGAAAGTTCATCCTCTCCGATTAAAAGGGCAATGGGAATTCCTTTTTTTTCAGCGTATGAAAACTGTGCGGAAAGTTTTTTCTTTGAAAGATATACCTCACAGGTAAAGCCTTTGTCTCGAAAGATACCTGAAATTCTGTAATACTCCTTCATGTCCAATACATTCATGCAGGTAACTATTATATCTGTTGCATGACGTTTCCCGTTTCCGTCTGAAAGCTCATCCAAAGCAGCCATAAGACGGTCCAGCCCTATTGAGGATCCTACTCCCGGCAGATTCTGCTTTGTATAAAGGGAGGCGAGGTTATTATATCTGCCCCCGGAACATACAGAGCCAATTCCCGGCAGTTTGTCCAAAAAAGTTTCGTACACTATTCCTGTGTAGTAATCAAGACCTCTGGTTATTGAAGGATCGAGAACAAAGCTGTTTTCAATTCCCAGGGAGGTAAAGAATGTGTATATCTCTTCAAGCCTCTGGACATCTTCTCCCGAACCTCCCGCAAAATCGGTAATTTTCTGTAAGGTTTCCAGGAATGTATTCTCCGGTTTTATATAACCAAGGATTTTTAAAGCAGTTTCCTGGTCTATTATTCCTGACAGAATCTCCAGTACCGCTTCTTCGCCGATCTTGGATATTTTGTCAACACTTCGCATTATCTCTACTGAATGTTCCTTGATATTGAGATTTTCCAGAAATCTGTTAAATATGCCACGGTGAGCCAGTTTTATGGTTACCCCTTCAATCCCTAGTTTCGTGAAGGAGGTGTACATCAAAAGAAGTATTTCAAAATCTGCGGAGCTGCTGTCTATACCGACTATGTCGAAGTCACACTGAACGAACTCTCTGTATCTGCCCCGCTGGGTATTCTCGCCTCTCCAGACTTTGTCTATATGATATCGTTTGAAGGGAAGGTACAACTCGTTGTAATGTGCTGCCATAAATCTGGCAAATGGTACGGTAAGGTCGAAGCGCATGGCTACTTCTCTTTTGCCTTTGTCTGTAAACTCATATATCTGTTTGTCGGTTTCCCCTCCGCCTTTTCCCAAAAGAACCTTTTTATATTCGAGAACCGGAGTATCTATCGGAAGAAAACCGAAACTTTCAAAGGCATCTTCAAGAATATGAATGAGACGTTTTCTTTCCAGAGCTTTTTCAGGAAGAAAATCTCTAAAACCCTTCAATATCTGAGGTTCAATCAAAATGAATACTCCTTGGATGAACTACATGCGGCTACTTGATTTTTTATTCCACATAACTTTATAGTAGAGTAAACTTATATTTACATCAAGAGAGAAAATAATTGCTTGTTAGATACACAACAAAAAAAAACGGAAAGAGAGTTCCCCTGGCCAAAATATATACAGGTTCTGAACACCGGATAAACAAATCCCTGATTGATAAGGACGCCATAAAGATAGTCGCCCGTCTTTCCTCTCATGGGTATGATGCATATATTGTCGGCGGAGCTGTCCGGGACCTTATGATTGGAAGGAAACCCAAGGATTTTGATATTGTTACCAGTGCTCTTCCTAGAGAAATCAAGAAGATATTCTGGAATTCCCGTCTGATAGGGAAAAGGTTCCGTCTTGTACACCTGTACTATCCTCACAAGATTATCGAGGTGTCAACCTTCCGTTCCGGAGATGAGGGGAACAACAGTTACGGAACCATCGAAGAGGATGTTAAAAGGCGGGATTTTTCCATAAATGCTCTGTACTATAATCCTCAGAATGAATACATACTGGATTTTATTGATGCGTTCAAAGATATTAAAAAGGGGAGAGTAAGATCTCTTATTCCCCTGGATACGACATTTGTAGAAGATCCTGTCAGAATGATACGGGCTGTTAAGTACTCTGCAACTACCGGTTTTAAAATTCCTGCCTTGTTAAAAAGAACTATCAAGAAATACAGTGGAGAACTTGGAAGGTGTTCAACATCAAGAATGACCGAAGAGGTTATTAAGATTCTTCTTTCAGGTTCCTCTTCCTTGATTTTTGAAATGCTTTTCGAGATGAAACTGCTGCAGTACATACTTCCCCGGATAAATGAGCTCATAAAGAGCAGTAAACTGACTTACAGGAAATTTATTCAGGGTTTGTCAGAAAATGATATCCTGGTAAGAGAAAAGAATGAATCAAGGAAAGGACGGCTGATTTCCGGGATGGTAAGTCCGCTCATCATGTTCCCTAATGATTATGAAAATACTACAACCCTGTTTCATGATATATTCAAAGAAGTTAAAAATCTGATCAGTCCGCTGACTCCTCCGAATCAGGAAGTAGAGATGGCGGTGGTAAAGCTATTTAGAAATGAAGGGCTTACTCCTCCGAAGAATGCTGTTAGAAAGCGAAGACCCCGGATTGAAAAGAAACCGGGGCCGAAAGCAAAGAATAAGGCACAACACCATGAAATGAGCAGATACTATAAAAAGTAGCAGCTCTTTAGGATTTGCTTTCCTCTGTAATCCTTTTTTCGAGAATACTTATTTTGTCCTTGTAGAGTTCCTTACCGCTTTCACTGATGGATTTTATGTATAACCGGGAATCATCAATCCTTGAATCAGCATAGGCATTGACCGCAAGTGCGTAGAATACTCTGTCTTTATCTGATGAATACTTCAAGGAAGCATGATAGTAATCCTCAGCAGTTGTGTAGTCACTCAATGCATAATTTATCAATCCGAGGTAATAATAGGGGATCTCTCTGGAACTGTCCTTTTCGATAGCTTCTGCGAAGTACTGCTGCGCCTGCTTATACTCCTTTTTTGAATAAGCATCGGTTCCCAGGGCTATAAGGTCGGAAAAGGTATGCACAGATTTTACATAGGAAATGAAATCAGCTGCAAAGGTTTCCTTGTTTATCCAGGTAAAGGCACTGGATATAACAGCCGCTTCGTTTTCATCAGCAGTCGCAGTTTTGTTTAAAGAAGAAAGGCTGTCCCAGAGGACTCTGTTGTAGTCTATGTAAGATGAGGAGAGGAGAAAGTCAATCATACCCCATGACTGAGAGTAGAAAACACTAAGTTTATCTGTAATATCAGGAATGTCTGCCAAAAGAAGACGGTCTATGGGGATGGTTGTCCCATCAGTGACAGCTTTTTTCAAAGTAGGTACCCAGTCAAGGTTTTCTTTAAACGTAACAGTTCCTTCTTCCAGGCTGTAGCTGCTGTTCTCAAAATAAACAGCAAAACCGTTCATCAACCATAGCGGTGGGTAATAGATATAAGCTTTCATGAACTGGATAAATCCGTAGTGAATGAAATCTTTTCTCATTTTGTCAAGATCCGAAGTAATATATGCCACAAGTTCGTTTTTTGATGGATCCCGATACTGTAGAAGCACATAACTCTCGGCAGTTTTAGAGACAGCATTCTTAAGGTATGAATCAAAGTCAGACTTAGTGGAGTAGAGTCTGATTTTCAGCTTGCCCGGCAGTTTGGCGGTATCAAAATGAAGATATTTATTGAATAGCAAAAGGTAGGAATCCATAATCGAAACAATATCTTCGGCCGTCTTTTTATCAGTATCTGTGTAGATCCTGTAATAAGTGCTGTCCGCCATCTGCAGTGACTGACCAAAAAGCAGAGAACCGGTAAAGATAGAAATTAAAACGACAAAACTAATCTTCTTCATACGAAACTCCTCAAAATAGCGCTACATATTTATCTTCGGTGCAAGTATCCATAAAAAGCATAAAAAATTACGATAGCTGATCGATTTTAACACTTACACTGGAAAGAACAACCCCCGAATACCGTTCAATATTCTCAATTATATAGTCTTGAAGGTTGTGTACCGTACCAGATATCTGTATCCCAAAAGGTATATGGATAACAATCTTGAGCTTATATCCCTGGGGTGTGCTGATGACGTTTATCTTTTTAACAGAGATTGTATCATCGTACTCATCAATACAGTGGATAACCATTTGTGTAAGGGCAGATTCAGATATGGAAACCTTGCCTTTTTTTCCAAATTCAGGCCGTACAATTGCTTTCTCAAAAAACTTCTTGTCTTTTTTAAAGTGAAATCTGGTTTTCAGAAAGACTTTAACCGAATCATACACAAACTGAGGGTAGGTTCTGTGAATCTCAACAACCGGAACCGGGATAACATGTTTGCCCTCAACATAACGGGAGTGTATGGCTGTATCTATTTCCTCTTGTGTGGCAAGATCCTCTATCATAAGAATCTTGGAGGGAGAAGGAAGCTCCAGGGTTCCAGCTATCTTTTTAACCATTCTTTCAGATGTTCCAATAATCAGAATTCTTTTAAAATTCTCTTTTCTCAAATGAGTAACAACGCTTTTTCTATGGACCGGATCGTGAAAAAGAGCAGTTTTTACAGCGGCAAGATAGTTCTTTTCCTTCTTTGCAGATTTACCGGCAATGATCTTTTGATCCCTGATTAAAAGACCGTCATCAATTATAAGTTCAATTCCATACTTTTGTGCCACCAGTTTGGCCCTGAAACTTTTACCGGTACCGGCTTTGCCGATCAGAGCATAAACCTTTACCCCTCTAAACAGCCATGTTAAATTCCGAATTACTTGAAGCATATTTTTAATATACTCTGATATTTCCTTATTGAATAGACGTTTCTGATTAATAATTAACACTTGACAAAATCTGCCGGTAAAGGGAAACTGAGGGAAATCCAAATTGCTGTTTAAGAGATGTAACGTGTTGCGTAAAAACAGGTCTGTATTCATAATAATGTCAGTATCGTTGCTAGTCTTCATAGCAGCCGGATTTGTTTCTTATCTGGTATCAAGTTCAAGGCAGAATACTCCTGTTTGGAAGGGGTATTATCAGCTTTTATTTGAAGAAGATGCTGATTTGGAGGTTGTAGCCAAGGCTCTTAACAGCAGTGGTATAGTACCTTTTATTACGGAATCAACTGCGAAGATCCCGCTTTTCTCCTATGATAAAAGTATTTATAAACCGGTAAGCGACATAAGGAATTACTATGTAGAAGGGGATCCCCTCCTCGATCCCTTTTTAAAAGGGATCTCAGCTTACTTTCATGGGTATGCGGATGGAAGAAAAGTAAAAATTGTATATATTCCTGAGAAAGAATCAGCTGTAAAAACCTATTTGAAGTTAAAAAAAGCCTTTAAACAGGATACTCTATGGTGGAGTATGGTAGATTTCCAGCCGCTGCAGAGACTTCTCTTTATTATTTTTGCATTGGTACTGAATTTATTCCTTTATCTTTTTGCAAGAAATAAAAAGGTCTTTTTTTTTGTAGCACTTGTTTCCTGGATTTTCCCCCTTGTTTTCGGAAATCTGGAGACCCTGATTGCAGCGGCGAGCTGCCAGTTCTCCTGGATACTTTTCTCAGATCAAATCTACCGGAATATAAAGTACTATTTGAATTATAGAAACTTTGATCCTGAATTGGTCGGGAACGGTATTGCATCACTTGTTTTTACCTTGGTGGTCTGTATTTCGGTGTTTATCCTGTTCAGCGGCAACGGTGGATTTACGGTTATGCTTGTTTCATACATAATGATGATATCAGCTACAGTTTTATTGATGTTTCACCTGTATCATCAGCATAATGTAAGAATACACCGAATTTTCTTCCCGGTAAGGATCCTCGAAAGGAGGAAATGTTTTCGTCTTGACGAGGTGTATGCGGCGGGTCTTTTTTTTATTTTTCTTCTTGTTGTTCCGGTTCTTTTTCATGTTTCTGTTTCCTTTGAAGAAGTTGCCATACCGGCTCCGTACCAGTTAACAGGAGATATGACACTATCCTTTGAAAGTCTGAAAAGGCTTTCTCATTCCCACAATGATAAACATATCCCCGATCTGAGTGATTATGTTACTCATATGGCGTTTATTGATGGCTATCAGTACGGGCGGACATATAAATTCCCCGAAAAAGGCGAGAAGGTTAGTGTACCGGTTTTTATGAATAAAAATGGTTTGGCATATAGAGAAAATCTTGTGGTAAAGATGTTTACAGATGACTGGTATCAAAGTATAATTAACGCCGACAACTCCACCGGTTTGGTTGCCATGCTTGTCAGGCAGGAAGCACCGGTGGGTGTTAAAAGTGCCGGTCTCCACCGTATGACTACGGTTCGGGAACGCTTTGGAACTTATTATATCTATTATCTGTTTTTGTTACTTCCTTTTCTGTTCTGGGTTAGCGGAATAGTAACATTCCCGGAGGATAAGGTTAAACGTTTATTTATAAGGAGGAGACGTCAGGTGGTATGAAAGGATTAAAAACTTTTAGTATTGGCGGAGTACATCCGCCCGGAAGAAAATATCTTACCGACAGGAAAGAGATCATCAATGCTGTAATTCCGGGAACTTTTGTGGTGCCCATGTCCCAGCACCTCGGGGCTCCGTCGGAGTGTCTTGTTTCAGTTGGAGATAAGGTGTCTGAAGGGATGCTCATTGGTAAATCTTCCGGATTTATTTCAAGTAATATTCACTCTCCGGTTCCGGGAACGGTTAAGGAGATTAAGGATATTTACCTACCGAATGGAATGCTCTCGAAAGCGGTTGTAATTGAGCTGGAAGGGGAGTTTGACCGTCTCGGTAAAGAGCAGGATGCTGAAGACTGGAAATCGTTCTCTAAAGAAGATCTTCTGGGAATCATTGCAGAAAGCGGTATTGTAGGACTGGGAGGAGCCACTTTTCCTGCAAACGTAAAGTTTATGGTTCCCAAGGGAAAGAAGGTGGAATTCCTGGTTATCAACGGGGTTGAGTGTGAACCATACCTTACTGCGGATCACCGCCTGATGCTTGAAAGAGCAGATATGATACTCGAGGGAATCAGAATTATCGCTGCCATTGTCGAACCGGAGAGGATTGCAATCGGTATTGAGATAAACAAACCGGATGCTATCGAGGCCATGGAGAAAGCAGCTGAAAAAGCTGCTTTTCCGCTGGAGGTTGTTCCTCTAAAGATCAAGTATCCCCAGGGTGATGAAAAGCAGCTTCTAAAGGCGGTAACCGGCAGAGAAGTGCCTTCAGGAGCACTTCCTATCGAGATTGGCTGTGTTGTTTCCAACGTTGGAACTGTTCATGCTGTCTACGAAGCTGTTGTTCTTAAAAAACCTTTAATAGAACGGGTATTAACGGTAACCGGCGGGGGAATAAAAGAACCCAAAAATTTGAAAGCAAGAATTGGAACTCCCATAAGCAGTCTGATCGAAGAATGCGGCGGTTTCAGTGAGGTTCCTGAAAAGGTTGTGGTTGGAGGTCCCATGATGGGTTTTACCATCTATGATCTTGATACTCCAGTAACAAAAGGAACTTCCGGAATTCTTGCTCTTACCTCAAAAGAGGTCAAGAATGCAGCCAGGACTTCATGTATCTCCTGCGGAAGGTGTGTAAACGCATGTCCCATGGGTCTGAATCCCACTACGCTTTTCAAATTTATAGATCACGGTGAGTATGACGAGGCTGAAAAGATCGGGCTTATGGACTGTAAGGAGTGCGGTAGCTGCGGTTTTATCTGTCCTGCAAGAATCCCTTTGATTCAGGGAATGCGCCTCGGTAAGAAAATGTTACGAAAGAAGAAGGTTAAGGCATGAGTGAAAAATTAAATCTTCTGGTTGAAAGCTCTCCCCAGATACATAATTCCGACAGTACTGCCTCCATAATGTGGACTGTTACGATTTGTCTTCTCCCTGCAGGATTATGGGGAATATGGATATTTGGTTCAAGGGCATTGTTTGTTCTTGTAGCATCAATAGCTGCTTCGGTGCTTTCTGAAGCATTGATGAACTATATGGTTAAACGAAGAACTCTGATGGATGGAAGTGCTTTTTTAACAGGCCTTCTGATTGGATACAACATGCCTGCGGCAGTTCCCTTGTATGTTCCGGTTGTTGCCTCCATATTTGCAATAGTTGTTGTAAAGTGGATGTTCGGAGGTTTGGGAGGAAACTTTATGAATCCGGCGCTGGCGGGAAGAGTGTTCGTATTCTTTTCATGGACCAGTCAAATGACCACATGGACCATGCCGAGAATGCTCAAAGCTGCCGATACTGTTTCCGGAGCTACCCCCCTGGGATTCCTCAAGACAGGACTACTCGATTTCAACGGGGCGGTAAGTGGTCCGGCACAGTTTCTTACCCAGCAGGGATATCCGCAGACAGTTACTGACGGAAAGGTTATGGAATGGATAAACAGTACCTTTCATACTCATCTTTCAGGGGGGTATTATGATCTTTTTATGGGTAACATTCCCGGAAGTATCGGGGAGGTTTCAGCCTTTCTACTGCTTTTAGGAACAATATATCTATTTTATAAAAAGATAATTACCTGGGAAGTACCGGTCTCATATCTTGCTTCCTTCGGACTTTTGGTGTGGATATTTGGGGGGAGACGCTACGGACTCTCCTTTTTTTCCGGAGATATTCTGTTTAATATATTTTCCGGAGGTATTATCCTCGGAGCCTTCTATATGGCTACCGACATGGTAACTTCTCCTCTGACAAGAAAGGGAATGATTATTTTCGGAGTTGGAGTCGGGTTTCTTACTTTTCTAATCCGGTTCTACGGGTCCTTTCCTGAAGGTGTCTCGCTGGCAATTATCCTTATGAATATCAGTGTTCCGCTGATTGACAAGTACAGCAAGACAAAAGATTCGGGATAATTGAAGAAAAGGGGAAGAACAATGAATGATATACTGAGGATAGGCAGTAAACTTGCCTTGATTTGTGCCGTTGCAGCGATCTCCCTGGGCCTGGTTAATGCAGTAACCGAGCCTAAAATCAACCAGATGCGGGAACAGAAGCTCATGAATGCTCTTAAGCAGGTTGCCGTGGGTATGGAAGTGGGGAAATACAAAAAAGTTGCGGATAATCCTGTAGTAAAGGGTTACTATCCTCTTAGAGACAACAGCGGCAAACAGAAAGGGTATATTTTTGATCTTGTTGGAATGGGATACGGCGGTGATTTAGACATAATTGCCGGTGTTTCTACGAAGGGCAAAATTCTTTCGGTTGTAATGATGAATGATCAAGAAACTCCGGGTCTTGGAAAGGAAGCCGAGAATCCTGAGTATATGAAAAAATATATTGGTACCGGAGAAATTTCTCCCGTACCGGTAAGAAAATCTCAGCTTTCACAGGAAGAGGCGGATGCCATAACCGGTGCGAGCATCACCTTTATGGGAATCGGGAAAGCTCTTGAAGCGGCTTCTGATTTTGCAAAGAAAGAGGGGGTAGAGTAATGCTGAAAGAATTTACAAAGGGTATTTTCAGGGAAAATCCCATTTTTATTATTGTTCTTGGTTTGTGTCCGGCTCTTGGAGTGTCAACAAAGGTAATCAATGCTATAGGAATGGGGGCGGGAGTTATTTTTGTACTGCTGGGGTCTAATATTTTTGTATCGTTGTTAAAGAATTTTATTCCTGAAAAGGTACGTATTCCGTCATACATTGTTATTATTGCTTCATTTGTAACAATAGTACAGATGGTCATGGAAGCTTTTGCTCCCGCTTTATATAAAAGCCTGGGAGTATTTGTACCGCTGATCGTAGTAAACTGTATTATTTTAGGAAGAGCGGAAGCTTTTGCAAACAAGAATACCGTTATGAGCTCAATCATGGATGCTCTCGGAATGGGGGTGGGATTCACTTTGGCACTGCTGTTGATAGCTTTTATCAGGGAGTCCCTCGGGGCTGGAACGATAACACTTTTCCCGGTGGGGAGCTTTTCCGGAGTAATCAGGATTCCTGTACTTGCTGATAACCCTATACGGGTATTCGGACTGGCAGCAGGGGCATTGCTTGTTATAGGGTTCCTGAAGGCCTTTTTTAACTGGTATTCAGAAAGGAGAGCTCGATAATGACATACATTGGAATAATCATAACATTTGTTTTTATAAATAACTTTATCCTTACACAGTTTTTAGGTTTATGCCCTTTTATTGGTGTTTCCAAAAATATTGAGTCGGCTGTAGGAATGGGATTTGCCGTAACTTTTGTCATGGCTCTTGCTTCGCTTGCAACATGGGCGATACAGAATTTTATACTTGTTCCGCTTAATATAGAGTTTTTACAGACAATTACCTTCATTCTGGTCATAGCATCCCTGGTTCAGTTTGTTGAACTGGTTATCCAGAATATTTCCCCTGCACTTTACAAAGCTCTTGGTATTTATCTTCCTCTTATAACTACCAACTGTGCGGTGCTTGGAATTGCCATTATAAGTGTACAGTCAAAATTCAACGCTTTGGAAAGTTTTGTTGCTGGATTTGCAGCCGGACTTGGTTTCCTATTAGCTATTCTTTTAATGTCGGCTATCAGGACAAAACTGGATTCTGAATGGATACCAAAACCTTTCAGAGGAATCCCTATTGCATTTATTACAGGCGGTCTTATGGCTCTTGCCTTTATGGCATTTGATAAAGCGTTGCTGACAAACCTGATCGGTTAGACAATCAAGGAGTATTACTGATGTTGTTAAAAATAGTATTTTCATTTTTATCCGTCACATTGCTGGGAGGCCTTCTGGGTGTCGGGTTGGCAGTGGCAGCAAAGTTGCTTGCTGTAAAGAAAGATGAACGGATAGGTGAAGTTGAATCCATACTTCCAGGCGCAAACTGCGGAGCATGCGGGTATCCGGGATGTTCAGGTTATGCCGAGGCAGTTGTGAACGAAGGTGCCTCTTTGACCCTCTGCAGCCCCGGAGGTGCGGAAGTTGCTGAAAAGATTGCCAAAATAATGGGTCAGAGTGTTGAGGTTTCTGCCACAAAGATGGTTGCCCAGGTCCATTGCCGCGGAACAAGAGATACCTCCAAGTATGCTTTTGATTACAACGGTCTTGCTGATTGTAACGCAATGATGATCCTTTACGGTGGAGACAAAGAGTGTAAATACGGCTGTCTTCAGGGGGGCAGCTGTATTGCTGTGTGCCCAGTCGATGCAATTGGACGGGACGAAAAGAACCGGATATGGGTAGACAAGGACAGGTGTATAAGCTGCGGGAAATGTATTGATGTCTGTCCCACCAATGTAATGAAGTGGGTTCCCTATGATGCTGATTATATTGTTGCGTGTAATTCAAAAGATAAGGGTGCAAAGACAAGAAAATACTGTACTGTAGGATGTATTGCGTGTAAAATATGTGAGAAGAAGTCAGGAGATGGTGGATTTATAGTTGAAGACTTTTTAGCTCATATTGAATATGACATGAAAGGGGACAGAACAGCTGCAGTAGAATCCTGTCCTGCAAAGTGTATTATATCAACTAAAACTGCAAAGGCAGAGATTGATGAAGTAAAGGAAACTGTAAAGGTTAATGACGAAAGTTAAACTGATTATAGGTACATACAACAGCGAACCGCCTGGAAGTACCGATGATCAGTTAGAAAAAAAGTATCAAAACTCGTACAAGCCTTTTCTAAAGGTTTTATACGAGTATCCAAAGATAAGAGCCTCGCTGCATTACTCAGGGGCTCTTTTAGAATGGTTCGAGCAGAAGCACCCTGAATTTATCATTCTTATCAACGAAATGATAAAACGGAGGCAGATTGAGCTCCTTGGTGGAGGATTCTACTCTCCGGTACTTTCACTTATTCCAGCAAAGGACCGGATTAATCAGATAGAACTTCTTACAACCTACATACGGAAAAAATTCGGCAAGAGGCCGAGAGGTTTCTGGCTTAATGAATTTATTTGGGAGCCATTTATTTGTTCAAGTCTGCACAGTTCCGGAATGAAATACACTTTTCTTGAGGATACCCAGTTTAGAAGAGCAGGTGTGGAGAACGGAGATATTTATGAACCGTGCAATACTGAGGATCAGGGCAAAACAATTACCGTCCTTCCTGTTCATACAAGGCTTCTGAAAACTGCTGAAGAACACAGTCCGGAAGAATTTATCAATATCCTGCTGGAGATTGAACAGGAAAAACCAAATACACATATATCGCTCATGTTTGATGGATCAATGCTGAACTGCAAAAGTGCAGACCAAAAAGCGATTACCGGTAAATGGCAGGGTACGTTTTTTAAGCTTCTTTCAGATAAATACCGCAGTCGTTTTACAATTACCCGTGCCGGTGATTTTATAAAAACCCTGAGTATTCTTAAAAAAGTATATTTCCCGGTATCTTCCGGGGAGAGAATTGATTTTCAGGCTTTAAGTACAGAAAAACAGAACGAATGGATTCATGGCAGAGGACGGCATAATCATAAAAAGAACAGTGCTGAATGTCCCAATGGATATTTCAGACAGTTTTTGACCAAGTATGATGAAAGCACCTACCTTTATTCCAAGATGCTGTTTACACATAATCTTGTATCTCAGACGAAAAGCGATAAATCACGAAAGAGAAGTGCCGGAGAGGAGATCCTTAAAAGCCAGACACATTTTCCCTATTGGCATGGCAAGTATGTCGGTTTTTACGATGCCCACATACGGCAGCATGCGTATCAGTCTTTGATTAATTCCGAAAAAAACATCAGGGAAAAGGGGAACTTTTCAACAAATCTGCAGTCCCTTGATTTTGATATGGACGGTATTGCTGAATATCTTTACCGTGGACAGTACATTAACGTTTATGTGCATGGCCGGGGAGGAAGAATTTTTGAACTTGATTATCTTGTAACACCATGGAATTATCTAAACACCATTAAGAGGTATCCGGAAAGTTATCATACCCAGGAAAAACTGAAGTATAAAACAGATTCTTATTTCAGGGATGCCTTTCTCGACCATTTTTTAAGTTTACAAACCGGAAAAATGGATTTTGAAACAGGTACCTATAGTGAAAAAGGGGATTTTCTTAACGGGTTATACGATCTTCTCGAATTGGACAGGGAACATAAGGAATTCACCCTTTATCGGGAAGGGTATGTCTCGAATAGAAAGGTAAGTATAGAAAAAAAGTATAACTTTAAAAAAAATTATATTGAGGTAACGTATCGAATAAAAAATCAAGAGGAATCAAAAGAGTTATCGGTTATTTTTGGAAGCGAACTGAATTTTTCTTTTTTTTCAGCTGAGACGAATAGTATAACTGAGAAAACTGAAAAAAAGAGTATAAAAGGGATCAAAGATCTCGCTATACATGATACTAAAAACAAAGTTCTTTTGAGTATAAATAGCACTTCCGGTTTTGATTTATGGAAATTCCCTGTTTATTCAAGCACAAAGGTAAACGATGCCATAAAAGAACTGTATCAGTACAGTTCTTTTCTACTCCGATGGGAACTTGATTTACAAGGTTCAGAAGTTTGGGAGAATACAGTTACTGTCAAGCTTGAAAAAAAATAATTAAAACAAATCCTTATTCTGAATATGGTAAAATAAAGAGTCCAGCCAGGGTTTTGTTTCGTTATAGAATTCTCCTTCGGCAAGAACAAACTCATTGAAAGATTTCAAATACGAACCTTGAAAGTAGAGAACCTGACCAAGATAGAAATGGGTTCTCAGTACGACCTCCCTGGTATGACGGACACTTAAATAATCCCCCAGCAGTTTGTAGGCTTCCGGCCAGTTTTTATTGAGAAAATCGGTTTTCAGGATTCGTACAAGCCGGTACGTCTCACTGTTTTCAACAGAATCCATATCAGATGGGAAAATGTAAATATCTGGAATTGGGGGAGCAACGGGTTCCAATTCGGAAAGGAGTCGGGCAACCGCACCGGAGACAGCCGGTTGTATGGGCACCACAGGAGGCAATGCAAAATCACCATTGGTGATTGTCATGCCTGTCTCAATAGAGGGGAAAAAATCAAGATAGGGAAGCGGTTCTGTCCTAACCGTTCTGACAGTATAAGGAGAGATACTGTCAAGACTAAGCGGGGTTTCAATACTGTTCAGGGTAAGGTTTTCTCCGGGTGCAAAGGAAAATTTACCCGATTTTGTTAATTCGGAGTCGAAGATAGCATAATAATAGGATATCCCAGGAACAGGTTTGTCAATAAAAAACTCTTGTGAAGAGGGGAAAACACCAGCGAGAGTGGAATTTGATATATCCTCCAGCTCCTGAATAGGTGATGTACTTCTGTATACAGCAACCTCTCTTTCAGGCTTTGAAGATTTAAAAGTCAGTTTTACTTTATTGTCTAAAACAACTGCTTTGATATTGCTTATTTTCGCAGCAAGTTCGTCAGGAGATGAAACACTCGTAATACTTACAGGTTCCATCGTGATATTTCTATAGGGAATGAATAACTTGTATTCATTCCCTGCATTATCAACGGCAAGAACAGTGTAATAGTAAGATTTGGTATCTTTTGGAATATCCAAAAAGATCTGCTTGCCTCCGGGAACGGTACCGATCTTCTCTGCACTGGAAAAATTTGTATTGCTGATTATTTCGCTGCTCCGGTATATGGAGTACTCTTTAATATCATCTTCTGAGTCCAGCCAGGTTAGCTTAATGGTATTCAACCCCGCAACAGCCTTTAATCTTGAAACGAATGGAGCAAAAACACCGGTACTTTCAGAAAAAATCAATTGTACAATAAATATACTGAATACTAAAAGAATTAGAGAACGTTTCATATAATAGTTTTATCGGTAATTATTACATCATTCAATAGAGAAAAGAGGGTTTGACAACGTAATTACTTATAAATAGAATGAGATATGTTTGTTGCAGTTGCCCTTGAATTATCAAATGATGACCATATCTTTGCCGTTGACTTGCTGTTGAAGGAGTATGGGTTTTCCGAGGTTATAAAAAATCATTATGAATCGGTAAAGTTGAAGGAGAATGTACTGTCGAGATTAAAAAGGGATATAGATAGAAGGACAGATGCGTTCGATATTGTCCGGATATATCAGTATCCTCTTGAAGACACTCTTGTAATAACGGCTTTAAAAGACAAACACTGGAAAAGAATTGTTGTTAATAAATAAAGGAGATATCTATGCAGAATGACATTGAAAACAAATTTGAAACCCTGAAGACGGAACTGGACGATACATGGAGGCGTCTTTGACCCTGCTGGGCAGGAAAAAAAAATAAAGGAACTGGAAAAAAGGACCTACGAACCCGGATTCTGGGACAAAAGAGAAGATGCTGAAAAGGTCATGACGCGATTAAAGAGGCTCCACGCCAGTTATGATCCCTGGAAAAAACTTGTTGACGACTTTGGTGATGCCTATGACATCTTTTGTATGGCAAAGGATGAGGGGGATGAATCCATGGAGGATGATATTGCCGATTCTTTGGCCTACCTCGAAAACAGGTTGGAAAAATTAAAGCTTCTGGAGATGCTTAACGGCAAGTTTGACAAGAATAACGCATTTATGACCATCCATTCAGGAGCAGGGGGGACTGAAGCCTGTGACTGGGTAAATATGCTTCTTAGAATGTTTACCCGCTGGTGTGAAACCAATGACTTCAGTGTGAAAATTCTCGATCTCCTGGAAGCAGAAGGCGGAGTAAAGTCGGTGACCATTCAGATTAATGGGGAATATGCCTATGGCTATCTTCAGGGAGAAACGGGAGTTCACCGGCTGGTAAGAATATCGCCCTTTGATTCCAGTAAGAGAAGACATACCTCTTTTGCTTCTGTTTACTGTTCACCGGTCATAGAAGATGAGATAGAATTTGAGATAAGGCCCGAGGACATAAGAATTGATACGTACCGGGCTTCAGGTGCCGGCGGCCAACATGTGAACAAGACAGA
>Ga0164318_10000897_pt1 | contig 24812 bp, 22 predicted proteins | sample GuaBasSedimGuay9_FD_113734 | JGI IMG/M metagenome (GOLD analysis project Ga0164318, IMG submission 113734) | Subseafloor sediment microbial communities from Guaymas Basin, Gulf of California, Mexico - Guay9, Core 4571-4, 0-3 cm | ecosystem: Environmental > Aquatic > Marine > Hydrothermal vents...
GGAAGCCAATTGACTATTGCATCTAAAAGAGGCTGAATTCCTTTATTTTTCAAAGCACTACCGCTTAAGACAGGAACTAATTGATTACGCAATACATATTTCCTTATCCTTTTTATAAGCTCTTCTTCGGGAATATTCTTTCCTTCCACAAAACGATGCAAAATTTCATCATCAAGTTCAGCAAGTCTTTCAATAAGCTTATCGTGATAAAATGTTGCCTCCTCCTTCAAAGAAGAGGGAATATCTTTATATTCCCACTCCAGCCCTAACTCATCTTTATAATAAATTGCCTTCTTCTTTATTAAATCTATTATTCCCACCAACTTCTCTTCCTCATACCAGGGAAAACTTACTATTGCAACAGGAGCAGCTAGTTTTTCTTCCATCTCTTTTACTACCCCAAAGAAATCTGCCTCTTTTCTGTCCAACTTGTTAACAAAAGCAATACGTGCTATTTTATACTTATCTGCTTGCCGCCATACCGTCTCCGACTGAGGCTCTACTCCTCCCACTCCACAGAAGATAACTACTACACCATCCAATACTTTAAGAGAACGCTCTACCTCAACGGTAAAGTCGATATGCCCAGGAGTATCAATAATATTAATGTAATGGTTCTTCCACTCACAATAAGTAGCGGCAGAGGTAATCGTAATTCCTCTTTCCTTCTCTTGGGGCATCCAATCAGTAGTCGCTGTTCCTTCATCTACTTCTCCAACCCTATAAATTCTTTTTGTATAAAAAAGAACTCTTTCAGTAGTGGTAGTCTTTCCTGCATCAATATGAGCTACAAACCCCATATTTCTTATAAAATCTAATCTTTCCATATCTATATCAACTACCTCTAACCCTTCTTTCTTCATTACCACCGAAAATGAGCAAATGCACGGTTAGCTTCTGCCATCTTATGAGTATCCTCTTTCTTTTTAATTATTGCCCCCTCATTCTTATAAGCAGAAATTATCTCATCAGCTAATTTCTCCCGCATTGGTTTTCCTTTTCTTGCCCGAGCAAAATCTCTTATCCAACGTAAGACTATAGAATAACCTCTATCCCGAGAAACTTCTAAAGGGACCTGATAAGTAGCTCCTCCAATTCTGCGTGGACGCACTTCTAAGCGTGGACGAGCATTATCTAAAGCAGAAAAAAATACTTTGAGAGGCTCCTCTCTTAATCTTTTTTCTATAATATCAAAAGCCTGATAGACTATTTTTTGGGCAATACTTTTTTCTCCATCACGCATAATTATATTTATAAATTTTCCTACTAAAGGAGAATTATACTTGGGGTCTGGTTTGGGTTCTCTTTTAGGAGCTCTTTTTCTTCTCATAATCCTCTCCTATCATTTAGGTTTTTTTGTTCCATATTTAGATCTTGACTTTTTTCTACTTTGCACCCCTTGACAATCCAAAGTCCCTCTCACAATATGATATCTTACTCCAGGTAAATCCTTAACCCTTCCTCCCCTTACCAAAACTATGGAGTGCTCTTGAAGATTATGCCCTTCTCCAGGAATATAAGCAGTGACCTCTTCTCCATTAGTTAAACGCACACGAGCAACTTTTCTTAGGGCAGAATTAGGTTTTTTAGGAGTCATTGTTCTTACCTGAATACACACCCCTCTTTTTTGTGGACAACTTCTTAAAGCAGGAGACTTACTTCTCCTTTTTTTAGGTTCTCTTGGTTTTCTTATTAATTGAGCTATTGTTGGCATACCTCCACTCCTGTTTCTCTATGCATCTTTAACCCGGTTCCGGCAGGAATAAGATGCCCCACAATCACATTCTCCTTTAACCCTTTAAGTTCATCTACCTTACCACTGGCAGAAGCCCCTGTCAAAACACGTGTAGTCTCCTGGAAACTGGCGGCAGAGATAAAACTTTTTGTATTTAAAGAAGCCTTAGTAATTCCCAAAAGTAAAGGAGCAGCTGTTGCCGGCTTTTTCCCTTTCTTAATTACTCTTTCATTTTCTTTCCTAAAATCCCATTTGTCCACAGCCTCTCCAGGTAAAAACTGAGTATCCCCTGAATCAATTATCTTAACTTTCTTGAGCATCTCTCTAATTATCAATTCAATATGTTTGTCATTAATTCTTACTCCTTGAAGACGATATACTTCCTGAATCTCATTAACTAAATATTCCTGCAAAACTTTATCTCCACAGACTCTTAAAATATCCTGTAAAACAATAGGACCTTCGGTAAGTTGTTGACCGGCAGCTACTTTATCTCCACGATACACTATTGGATGAGTTCCTAAAGGAATGGTATATTCTTTTTTCATCCCCGTGGGTGAACGTACAATTATCCTTCTTTCTCCTTTCTCTTCTTTAAACTCAACAAAACCTTCTATCTCACTAATAATTGCTGGATTTTTGGGACGTCTTGCCTCAAACAGTTCCGCCACCCGAGGAAGACCTCCGGTAATATCTCGGGTCTTAGCTACTAAACGAGGAGTTTTGGCTACTACATCTCCTGCCTCCACCTTCTCTCCCTCCTCAACCATTATGTGAGCACCGGTAGGTAAAGGATAAATCCCCAAAACCTCCTCTGTATCAGAAAGAATTAAAATCTGGGGATGATAGTCCCCTTTGAACTCTATTACCACTCTCTCTTTTCTTCCTGTAGCCAAATTCATCTCTTCCTGAATTGTAACTCCCTCCAGAATATCTTCGTATTTCACTTTTCCTGATACCTCGGTAAGAACAGGGGTGGAGTAAGGATCCCATTTTATAAAAATCTTATTTTTCTCAACCCTCTCTCCTTCGGGAACGAATATAAATGCTCCCTGAGGCACAGGATTTCTTTGTAGCTCTATTCCTCTCTCGTCAGAAATGCTTATCATTCCGTTTCTATTTAAAACTACAAACATATTCTTTTTGGCCGCTACTTTTAAATTATGATATTTAATAATCCCGCTTTCTTTTGCCTTTATAAACGAACGCTCTGCTATCCTTGAGGCTGTTCCTCCGATATGAAATGTTCTCATTGTAAGCTGAGTACCGGGCTCACCGATTGACTGAGCAGCAATAACTCCTACTGCTTCTCCTATCTCAACCATTTTACCGGTAGCCAGGTTTCTTCCGTAACACTTTGCACAAACACCTCTCTCAGATTCACAAGTCAAAACACTCCTTATCCTGATCTTCTCTATTCCCAACCGTTCAATTTTTTCAGCTTTTTCCTCGGTAATTTCTTCCCCTGCTTTTACAATTATCTCATCACTTACAATATCCACAACATTATCTAAGGCTACTCTTCCTGTAATTCTTTCCTTCAGGGAAACTACAACCTCATCACCCTCAACAATTTCGGATACAGTAATCCCATTTACTGTCCCACAATCCTCCTCCACTATAATTACCTCTTGAGCAACATCTACCAACCGGCGTGTCAGGTATCCGGCATCAGCTGTCTTCAAAGCAGTATCTGCCAAACCTTTTCGTGCACCATGGGTGGAGATAAAATACTCTAATACCGAAAGTCCCTCCCTAAAGTTGGAGGTAATAGGACTTTCGATAATCTCTCCCGAAGGTTTAGCCATCAATCCCCTCATTCCGGCAAGCTGTCTTATCTGAAGGCGTGACCCTCTTGCTCCGGAATCAGCCATCATAAATACAGGATTAAACACATCTAAATGCTTAAAAACTAAATCGGAAACCTTATCTGTAGTCTTTGTCCAAATATCAATAATTTTGTTGTGTCTTTCTCTCTCGGTAATAATACCTTTTTTATACTGTTCTTCTACTTTGGCTAATTCACTATTTGCCTCTTTAATACATTCCTGCTTTTCCGGAGGAATCTCTAAATCCTCTATACCAATACTTATTCCCCCCAAGGTAGCATATTCAAATCCAATATCTTTCAGTTTATCCAAAAGTATAACTGTCTGATGATGACCGAATTTTTTATAACAATCCTTCACAAATTGAGCGATTTTCTTCTTATCCAAAACCTCATTCACAAAACCAAAACCTTCAGGTAAAACCTCATTAAAAATCACTCTTCCTACTGTAGTATCAATAATTTTACTCTCTCCATCTTCTTCAATTCTCACTTTTATCTTAGCATGCAAATCTACCTCTTCATCTTGATAGGCAGTAATTACCTCATCGGGTGAGGAAAAACATAATCCTTCTCCTTTAACATTTTCCTTTTCTAAAGTAAGATAACGAATTCCTAATATCATATCTTGAGTGGGAGTCACAATTGGTCTTCCATCAGCCGGAGAAAAAATGTTATTTGCCGAAAGCATAATAATTTTTGCTTCTGCCTGAGCTTCCAAAGATAAAGGAACATGCACGGCCATCTGGTCCCCATCAAAATCAGCATTGAAAGGAGCGCATACTAAAGGATGAAGTTTTATTGCTTTTCCCTCTACCAATACAGGATAAAAAGCCTGAATGCTTAAGCGGTGAAGAGTAGGGGCACGATTCAAAAACACAGGATGTCCTTTAATTACTTCTTCTAAAATATCCCACACCTCAACACGTGCTCTCTCTACCATTCGCCGAGCACCTCTTATGGTATGTACGAATCCTCTCTCTCTTAATTTTTTAATAATAAAAGGCTCAAAAAGTTCCAATGCCATCTGTTTGGGTAACCCACATTGATAAAGCTTAAGCTCAGGACCTACAACAATAACGCTTCTTCCTGAATAATCCACCCTTTTACCTAAAAGATTTTGACGGAACCGGCCTTGTTTCCCTTTAAGCATATCCGATAAACTCTTAAGAGGTCGATTTTGATGCCCCATTACAGGTCTTCCGTGTCTGCCATTCTCTAATAATGCATCTACTGCTTCCTGGAGCATTCTCTTCTCGTTTCTTATAATGATCTCTGGTGCCCCTAAAGAGATTAATTTTTTCAAACGGTTATTACGATTAATTACACGTCGATATAAATCATTTAAGTCGGAGGAGGCAAATCTTCCTCCCTCAAGAGGAACTAAAGGTCTTAAATCTGGAGGAATTACCGGCAAAACTTTCAGAACCATCCACTCGGGTCTGTTCCCTGAACGACGAAAGTCCTCCACAATCTTTAATCTTTTAAGAAGACGTTTACTTACTCCTTTCTTATTACTTTCAATCTCTTTACGTATTTTTCTACTTAATTTTTCCAAATCTACCTCTTTAAGAAGATCTCCTATTGCCTCGGCACCTATCTTGGCTAAAAAATTTCCCTGATACTCCTTTTTAGCTTTCCGGTAATCATCCTCCCTAAGTAATTGTTTTCTTTTAAGAGGAGTGTCTTGGGGATTTATTACAATATACTCCTCATAATAAATCACCTTCTCCAATTCCTTAACACTCATATCTAAAAGTGCGCCGATACGGGAGGGAATTACTTTAAAAAACCAGATATGCGTACAAGGACTTACCAATTCTATATGCCCCATTCTCTGCCGTCTTACTGAAGAATGTAACACTTCCACTCCACAACGATCACATCTTAGTCCTTTAAATCTTATTCCTTTAAGCTTCCCACAGTGACATTCCCAATCTTTTACTGGACCAAAAATCCTCTCACAGAAAAGACCGTCTTTTTCTGGCTTAAGAGTACGATAGTTTAAAGTCTCTGCTTTTTTCACCTCACCATATGACCAACTTCTTATTACTTGAGGAGAGGCTAACTTTATACTTATGCGATCAAAAAATAAAGATTCCTCAATCATACCTTTGCCTCCTTCTCCGCTTTTACATCCAGACATAATCCTTGAAGCTCTTTTATCAAAACATTGAAAGATTCCGGGACCGAAGGTTTAAACCTCTGCTCACCCCTTACAATTGCCTCATAAATACGAGTTCTTCCCTCAACATCATCACTTTTTACCGTAAGCATCTCCTGTAGAGTGAAAGCTGCACCATATGCCTCAAGTGCCCATACCTCCATCTCTCCAAAACGCTGCCCTCCAAACTGAGCTTTCCCTCCCAGAGGTTGCTGGGTAATTAAAGAATAAGGCCCTATAGCACGGGCATGAATCTTATCATCAACCATATGGACTAATTTCATTACATACATTACTCCCACCGTCACTTTTTGACCAAAAGGTTTGCCTGTATATCCATCATACAAAGTTATTTTTCCTGCCTCAGGAAGATGAGCCTGCCTAAGCAGCTCTTTAATCTTCTCTTCTTTTATACTTTCAAAAACAGAAACAATCACCTTCATTCCTAACTTTTGTGCTGCCCAACCTAAATGAGTCTCCAAAAGTTGGCCTACGTTCATACGCGAAGGAACTCCTAAAGGATTTAAAACTATATCTACCGGGGTTCCATCCTCTAAAAAAGGCATATCTTCCTCCGGTAAAATCTTAGCAATTACTCCTTTATTTCCGTGTCTTCCTGACAACTTATCTCCCACAGAAACTTTTCTCTTCATTGCTACATAAACTACTACTCTTTTCAATACTCCGGGAGGGAGTTCATCTCCTTTTTTTACCTTCGCAATCTCTAATTCTTTCTCTATCTCTAACTCTTGCAATCTTTCTTCATACACATTAAAAATATTTCTTGCTTCTTCATCTTCTTCTATATCGGCAATTTTTAATTTATCTTCTTTCTTTCCTAAAAGAGTAGCTATCCGCCTATCTCTCTCTTTCTCAAGAATTTCTTTCTCTTCTTCATAATATTTTTCAATCTCTTTTATCTTTCTTAACTCTTCACTTTTTTCTTTCTTCGATTTCCTTCCTCTCTCTTTTCTCTGAAATACTTCCACATTTATTACTACTCCAAAAATACCAGGAGGAACTCTTAAGGAGGTATCTTTAACATCGGCAGCCTTCTCCCCAAATATTGCACGCAGAAGTCTTTCTTCAGGGGATAACTCCTTCTCTGTTTTAGGAGTTACCCTTCCTACAAGAATATCATCAGGCATAACCTCAGCTCCTACTCTTATAATCCCATTCTCATCTAAATTCTTTAAAGCCTCTTCACTCAAATTAGGAATATCTCTTGTGATTTCCTCATTACCTAAGCGAGTCTCTCTTGCCTCAAGTTCAAATTTCTCAATATGAAGAGAAGTAAGAATATCCTCCTTAACTAATCTCTCACTAATCACAATAGCATCCTCAAAATTATATCCTCGCCAAGGCAAAAATGTCACCAGAAGATTTCTCCCTAAAGAAAGTTCCCCATTTTTTGTTGCCATCCCATCAGCGATTATATCTCCTTTCTTTACATAATCTCCTTTTTTCACAAGGGGTCTCTGATTTATGCAGGTATCAGCGTTAGAACGCTGAAACTTCTTTAAGGGATAAACAAATCTTCCGATCTTTATATGAGCAGAGTCTACTTCTTCCACATACCCACTCTCCTCAGCTACCACTACCGCGCCAGACTCACGAGCAACTTTTTCCTCCACTCCTGTTCCGATAATTGGTTCCTCGGTAAAAAGAAGAGGAACTGCCTGCCTCTGCATATTTGAACCCATCAAAGCTCGGTTCGCATCATCGTGCTCTAAAAAAGGAATCAAAGAAGCAGAAACGGAAACTATCTGTTTAGGGGAAACATCCATATACTCTATTTCCTGAGGTCTTACCCTAGGGAATTTTCCTTTATAACGACAGTAAACTTCCTTATCCTTTATATATCCCTGCTCATCAATATTATCGGTAATTTGCGCGATTATTCTTTTCTCTTCCTCATCAGGAGTAAGATACTCTATCTTATCTAACACTCTTCCCTTTTCTACTTTTTTATAGGGAGTAATCAAAAACCCCAAAGGATTTATACGAGCATAGGCAGTTAAAGAGGTAAGTAATCCAATATTGGGACCCTCAGGAGTCTCAATAGGACATATTCTTCCATAATGTGAAGGATGAACGTCTCTTACTTCGAATCCGGCACGTTCACGAGAAAGCCCTCCTGGACCCATAGCAGACAATCTTCTTTTGTGGGTCATCTCTGCCAAAGGATTCGTCTGATCCATAAACTGGGATAGAGAAGAACGAGCAAAGAAATCGTGAATTTGCATAGCAAAAGCGCGAGAATTTATAAGATGCTGAACAGAAAGATTATCTTCTGAAATTAAAGAACACCTCTCGATGAAAGTTCTCTCTACTCTCAGAAGCCCTATTCTTACCTGATGCTGAAGAAGTTCTCCTACCAGTTTCACTCTGCGGTTAGCTAAATGATCTATATCATCTATCTCTCTTTCTCCATTTTTTATTTTAAGAAGAGTTTTCATTATCTCTATTATTGTCTCCAAATCCAAACACCGTTTATTTAAAGAAAGATTCATATTTAACTTTTTGTTAAGAAGAAATCTTCCTACTCGTGCTAAATCGTATCTTTTAGCATCTAAAAACATCCGGTAAAATACCTCTTTTGCTGCTTCCAAAGTCAAGGGCTCAGCCGGTCGCATCCTTTTATAAAAATCCAAAAGAGCCTCATCTCTATTCTTAGTGTGGTCCTTTTTAATCGTATTTACTATCTCCGGGTAAGGTTTATCAGAAAAATGTTTATAAATCTCTTCATTGGTAGATAAACCGAATAATCTTAAAATTTGAGTGACAGGAAAACTTTTCCTTCTGTCAACGATTGCGGTTATGGTATCATTTATATCACATCTAAATTCTAACCAATAACCACGATAAGGAATAATACGGGCATAATAGATTCTTTTTCCTGTAGGATGCATCTCTTCTTCAAAAAATACTCCTGGAGAACGCTGGAGTTGGCTAACTATCGCTCTCTCATCGCCATTAATTATGAAAGAGGCAACTTCCGTCATCAGAGGAATATCCCCTAAATATATTTCCTGTTCCTTCACTGTATTTGAGACTCCCACCAGCCTCAATCTTACTCTCAAAGGAGCAGCATAAGTCTGTGAACGTCGTTTACATTCTTCCGGTGTATAACGAGGCCTGCTCAAAGAATAGGAAACAAACTCTAATCGATATTTTTTATCCGGGGATTCTAAGGGAAAAGTCTCATTAAATATCTCCTGCAACCCTACATTCTTTCTTCTCTCTGGAGGTACATCCATCTGTAAGAATTCTCTAAAAGATGCGAGTTGATGCTCTAAAAGGTGAGGCATAGATACTTCTTTTCTCTTTTTAAATGAAACTCTTTTTACCCACTTCATCTTTATCTCCTTTATTATCGTAACTTACTTTATTCTCATTTCAATTCTACAGCAGCTCCAGCAGCTTCTAATTTTTTCTTTATCTCTTCTGCCTCTTCCTTAGAAACATTTTCCTTAACTGGTTTAGGAGCAGAATCCACTAACTCTTTTGCTTCCTTAAGTCCTAAATCGGTAATTGCTCTTACTTCTTTAATTACTGCAATCTTATTCGATCCAGCTGATTTAAGTATCACGGAAAACGAAGTCTTCTCCTCTTCCTCAGAAGGAGCAGCCTGAGCCTGGGGCATAACACCGGCTACTACCGGAGCCTGCGCTTTAACTCCAAATTTTTCCTCACACTTTTTTACTAATTCAGAAAGCTCCAATACTGTCATCTCTTCAAGAATCTTAAGAATTTCCTCTACCTTAGACATATCAGCCTCCTTCTTTCTTCTTTTTAATCTCCTCAACAAGCCACAAAAATTTTAAAACAATCTGATTCAGACTCGCCAAAAAACCAGTTAAAGGGGAAATAAATACATTTATCGCCATCCCTACCAGAACTTCATAAGAAGGTAATTTAGCTAATTCTAAAACTTCTTCTTTTGTCAATTTCTTCTCTTCCAAAAATCCTCCCTTTAAATAAAGTGCACTTTCTGTCTCTTTAGAAAAATCCACAAGAAGTTTACATACCTTTGCTATATCTGCGCTTTGAACAAAGACCAATCCAGTTAACCCCTCAAGAAAACTTTTATCAATCTCTTTTTTCAAATTAGAAAATGCTCTTTTTATAAGAGAATTTTTAAAAACGTGCAATGCCGAATTTGATTTTCTCAGCTCTCCTCTTAAAACATTCATTTGAGAAGCCCTTAACTTACTAAATCCTACAAATAAACAAGCAAAAGAGGTCTTCACATTTTCCTCTATTTTCTCTTCCAACTTTTTCCGAATTAATAGGCCAACTTTTTCTTTCATACAGAAATCCTCAGCCCTGGGCTCATAGTTAAAGAAAGATAAATCGACCTTATAAATTCTCCTTTTACTGCCGGGGGTCTCAAGCTACAAAGAATATCTAAAAATGTTTTAATATTCTCTACGAGATGCTCTACAGGAAAAGAAATTTTGCCAACTCCTACATGAATACAACCTGTCTTATCCATACGAAAATCTACCTTTCCCTGTTTGGCCTCTTTTACTGCAGAGGTAATATTAGACGTCACTGTTCCTGTCTTTGGTGAAGGCATAAGACCCCGGGGCCCTAAAATCTTTCCTAATCTACTTACTATTTTCATCATCGCAGGAGTAGAGATACAGTAATCAAATCCCACCCAGTTTTCTTTCTGGATTTTTCCCACTAAATCTTCCCCTCCTACAAAATCTGCTCCTGCCTCTTTTGCTTCCTTCTCTTTCTCTGGTTCACAGAATACCAAAACTTTAATCTTCTTCCCTGTTCCATAAGGAAGAATTAGTGAACCTCTTACCATCTGATCACTTTTTCTGGGATCCACATTAAGCTTACAAGAAATCTCCACTGTCTCATCAAATTTAGGGTGAGGCATCTCTTTTAAAATCTGTAATGCCTCCTTTAAATCGTAGATTTTGTTTCTGTCTACAAGTTGCTTAGCTTTAAGATATCGCCTACCGTGTTTCATCCTCCACTACTTTTATTCCACAGGAACGGGCGGTGCCTTCAATTATCTTTATCGCTTTCTCCAAATCAGAAGTATTTAAATCCATCATCTTCTGTTTGGCAATCTCTATTACTTGCTTTCGAGTCACCTGGGCAATTGTCTCTTTTCCTGCCTGAGAACTTGCTTTAGCTAAATTTGCTGCGCGTTTAAGTAATACCGAGGCAGGGGGACTTTTAATTACGAAATCAAAAGACCTGTCCTCATAAACATTTATTATTACTGGCAATATAAGACCTTCCCGGTTTTTAGTCGCATCATTAAATGCTTTACAAAATTGCATAATATTTACTCCATGTTGACCTAAAGCTGGTCCTACAGGAGGGGCAGGATTAGCGCTTCCTGCGGGAATCTGAAGTTTTATTTGAGCAATCGGTTTTTTCTTCTTCTTGGCCATCTTCTTATATTTTTTCTACCTGCCAAAACTCTAATTCTACCGGAGTAGTTCTTCCAAAAATAGAAACACTAACCTTTAACTTACCTTTTTCTGTATTTACCTCTTCAACCACTCCGTTAAAATTGACAAACGGCCCTTCCACCACACGTACACTCTCTCCTTTCTCGAAACTCACCTTGGGGGCAGGTTTCGTTTTGCTTTCTTCTGCTTTTTTCAAAATTTTTTCTACCTCTTCCTCAGAAATAGGAGTCGGCCTTCTCTTTGGCCCGATAAAAGAAGCAATGCCAGGAGTCCTTTTCACAAACAGCCAGGTTTCTTCATTCATCTCCATATGTACCAGAAGATATCCTGGGAGAAATTTTCTTTCGGAAATACGACGCTTACCCAGCCTCACCTCTGTTACCTGTTCCTTGGGAATAATTATCTCATCAATTATATTTTGCATACCAAATGCTTTTATCCTTGCTTCAAGATTTGCTTTGGTTTTTTCTTCTGCTCCACTTAATGTATGCACTATATACCACTTCTTCATTATCTCAAAAAATACTCTATTAATTTAGTAAAAACAGAATCTACTCCAAAGATATAAAGCGTCAGAAGAAAAGTAACAGTAATTACCACTATTGTTGCTGCAAATAGCTCCTCTTTCGATGACCAATTTACTTTTTTTAATTCCATCTTTACTTCTCTCAAAAATTGCGGGAATCTCTTAATCTTTCTAATCATCTATCTACCCAGGCCTGGGGCGAGTCGAAACAAATCTCCGCTGAAAGCGGGGTGCGCAGAGCGCATATTTGTTCCGACATTATCCTTTAGTTTAAATTTACCACTTTTAGATACTTCTCTATGCCTCATGCTCAAACATAAACTCAGGCCTGGGGCGAGTCGAACGCCCAACCCCTGGTTTTGGAGACCAGTGCTCTAGCCAATTGAGCTACAGGCCTTTTCTCTTTCTTTATACTTTACTCTCTTTATGTTCTGTATGCTTACGACAGAACCTACAAAATTTATTAACCACAAATTTCTCTTTATGTTTTTTCTTGTTTTTTGTAGTGTAGTAATTCCTTCTTTTACATACACTACACTCTAAAGCAATCAGCTCTCTCATTTAATTTGCAAGTTAAATCTTTTAGCCTGGAGTGGGAATTGAACCCACGGCCACCTCCTTACCAAGGAGGTGCTCTACCTCTGAGCTATCCAGGCAAAGACAAAAATACCCTTCTCCTTTTCTTTTTAAATAAATGCCTAATTTTTGAAAATAATACTATATTTTATCTTTTTGTCAAGAAAAATATGAAAAAAAATATATTTTTTTACTTATTTATCCTTCCCAATAAATCTACAAAACGTTGAGCAAATCTTATACAATTATCTCTACAGCGCGAATCTATTCTTCCCACCGCTACCGGCCCATAATGGTCGCCACGAAAATCTCCCTGAATAATCATCCCGTGAATAAGCATCGCTTCAAGAATCGAAAGTATTGTCGTCTCATTTCCTCCACCAACATTTGCACTGGAGGTAAATGCACCTGCAACTTTTCCATCTAACTTGCCATGAAACATAACGCTCTCATCGAATAATTTTTTAATTTTTCCTGCTAATGTCCCATAATAAGTAGGAGAGCCAACAATTATTCCTTCATATTTAATTAATTCCTCTGCTTTTGTCTCTTCTACATTTTTAATCTCAACCTCAACTCCTTCTTCTTTTATCTTTTTACCAATAATTTCTGCCATTTTTTTAGTCGTTCCTCCTTCTGAATAATAAACAATCAATACATTCAACTTTTTCATAAGCCTCCTTTCTTAAATCCTGGCAAAATAAAAATTATAAAGTCTTCTCAATGCCTTAATTTTATCAGTTCTTTCTATTTTAGCCTTATTTATTGCTTTATCCAAAATATCAATTGTCTTCTGATAATGGGCTAAATTTATCTTATAAGGGTGCCTGTCTTTTCCTCCATGAGCAAAGCTAAAACGAGCCGGATCCTTGAAACTGATAGATTCTCCGTAGATTAAATCACTGATTAAGGCAAGAGCACGCAAAGTTTTTGCTCCTACATTTTCTAAGGACAGAAGCTGTCCAAAATCCCTTGGTTTCCTCTGGTAAGTTCTTAATAAAATTCTATCTAAATATTTGGGGGTTATATCTTTAATTAAAACTTGATGTCGCAGAGGGAGTTTGTGGTAATTTTTTTCTAAAATTTTTAAATCTTTTATATTTTTTTCTGGATTGCGTAAAGCAAGTTCCTTAATCATCTCTCTTAAATTTCTTTTTTCTTTGTCTACCAAATTTAGGGTGAGAAAACTTTTATCAGTAATAATCGCCTTATGAGGCTCCTCTACAAAAGAATTTAAATCTTCTGAGTACCAGTGATAACGGCGAGCATATAAATTTTGAGCCATTCCCTGCTGAATTACTATCCATCTAAAATCCTGGGTAAATATAAATGTATGATGATAAAGAGTGTAACCATCCTGTAAAGCATTATTATCTACTTTAGCAGCCATTTTTGAAGCGTATACAAGAAAACTGGTATCTTTAGAAATTTTCTCTCCAATCTCCTGAATCTCCTGAGGAGTTTTGCGAGAAGTTTTACCTTTTCCTCCACAGATATAAACTCCAAATTCTTTTAAATCTTTAAATGCCTCTTTCAATGCTCCACATACAGTAGTTGTCAGACCGCTTGAATGCCAATCAAAACCTAAAACACATCCAAAACATTGAAACCAGAAAGGGTTAGCTAAATTTTTAAGAAGTGTATCCTTTCCAAATTCAATAATAATAATCTGGCAAATTTTTGCTCCCAATATTCTCATCTTCTCAAAAAGCCAGCGGGGGCATTTTCCTGAATGTAAAGGAAGGTCAATAAATCCTGTATGCTTCATTACAGATAAACTGCGCCCGGCAGGAGTCGTAACAAATCTCTGCCGAAGGCAGAGAGTGTCCGAAGGACATATTTGTTCCAACATTGCCTGCCAGATAGAGAAATAGCCTTTTGAGAAAGATAAACTTTTACAGATGAAATACAACCCTGCGCCCGGCAGGAGTTGAACCCGCAACCTTCTGGTCCGTAGCCAGACGCTCTGTCCAGTTGAGCTACGGGCGCAGTTAGAAACATATCTTATCTTTCCTCTCTAAAGGAGCTTTTCTCTCTCCCACACTTTCCCCGCACTTAGAACAGAGATACTCAAAGAGATAACCATCGGGTAAAATCAAAAGTAACCTTTCTTTTACCGGAACACTCCTCTTGCAAAAAGGACAATAAAGATGTGTAGCCACAAACTCCTCAAAATAACTATCTCTCATACCTCTTTCTTATTTTTTCAAACTCCCAATGATTATCCATAAATATCTTCCATATACGGGGATCAAATTTTTCCTTATCTTTGCGGATAATCTCTACCGCCTCCTCGTGAGTTAAAGCTTCTCGGTAACTACGGGAGCTGGTTAAAGCATCGTAGACATCAGCTATCGCTACAATTCGTGCAGAAAGAGGAATCTCCTCACCTTTCAACCCCTCAGGGTACCCAGAACCATCCCACCTCTCATGATGATAAAGAACAATACTTTCTACCAATTTAAGATACTGATTGCTTCCTTTATCCTTAAGAAGAGGAGAAAGCATCTCTGCTCCTAAACGAGGATGCTGTTTTATTATCTCCCATTCTGCCTTAGTTAATTCTGAGGGCTTGAGAAGTATCTCGTTGGGCGTACGCCATTTTCCTACATCATGAAGCATACTGGCATAACTTATATCATTAATATACTTCTCATCTATATAATCAGAAAATTCCTCAAGTTCCTTCAAATTCTCAGCGATAAAACGAGTGTATTCAGCTATACGATAAATATGTCCGGCAGTCTCAACATTACCTACCTCCTCTGCTTTCAAAGCAAATACTTCCATTATTCCTTTATATAAAGCTTCCTTTTTTCTCTCCTCTTCCCTCATATGGGTAACATCAATGAAAGAAGCCATAATATAAGGAACCTTTTTTTCATCTTCAATAATAGAGAACAAAGCCTGCAGATAAAACGAACTACCGTCTTTCCTCATCCCTGTCAAATCTCCCCACCAAGTTCTTCTCTTGGTCAACTTCTCATTAATTAAACCTATTACCTTCTTTTTATCATAAAACAGATCTTCTAATTTTTTTCCCATAAGTTCTTCTTCTTTATATCCCCACATTCTTGCAAAAGAAGGATTGACATAATTAATTTTTCTTTTTATATCCGCAATAGAAACTCCATTAAGTGAAGTCTTAAGAGCCATCTTCATAAGTACGGGCTCCTCATCCAGTACACTTCCAAACTGTTCATACCAACTTAACGCATCCTTTATTGCGCTCTCTAATCTTTGAGAGCTTAATTTTCCTTTTACTAAATAATCACTTGCTCCTGCCTTGATCATTGCTACTGCTATTTCCTCATCACCACTTCCTGTAATAACAATTATAGGAAGTTTTATTCCCCTTCCTCTAATATGCTGAAGAATTTCCAATCCGGTAATTTTACTGTGCACACGATAATCTAAAAATATTAAATCCAGTTGAGGATAACTATCTAAAAATTCCAAAGCATCCTCAAGAGTAACTACATGATGAATATCTAATTGGAATTCGTTTAGATTCCTGCCATAATGTTTTAAAACCGCTATAGAAAACGGATCGTCTTCAATGGCTAACGTCTTTAATAACTTTTTTTCCATAATTCGCTAAAAATTATATCATAATTTACAAAAAATTTTAGGAAAAATTACTTATCTTTTTTTAAAGAATAGATATTCTCAAGGACAGGAATAAGATGAGGATTAAGAAGAAGGCGTTTTATTTTCTTCTCTACCTTTATAACTTTACCCTTTCTTTCTACGCTCTTTAATCGCTCAACAAAAGAATTTCTTTTTAAACTAAATTCTACATCTTCCATATCTCTTGCTTCTTCCATAATCTTTTCTAACTCTTCCCTTAACTTATCTATTTTTTCTTCTTCTAAATGAGGATGAAATAATCTGTATCTTTCTATAAACTTCTGAATTATTTCTTCTTTCTTTATCCTGTAAGTCTCTGAAGGCATTTTGCGAACCCTTGTCAAAAAGTTTAGCCTTCCCTTTTTATCTGAACTCTCTCCAATACGGGAAGGGCCTTGTGGGGGAATCAGACAAGGTTTAAAATTCTCTAAAAGATAAACTTGCTCTCTTCGCAAAATCTTCTTTATTTTTTCTGCCTCTTCCTCCACAAACGCATCAAACTCTTTATATATCTTGGCTTTTTCCACTTTTATCCGACGGAGCCGAGAAACTAAAGAAGACGGCGGCTGGAAGACTTCCTTTTTTGCTTCTTCCTTCAAAACAGCTAAGATTTCCTTTTCTTCCTCCTCTTTCTCTTCTAATTCCTCCTTTATTTTTCCCTGAAATGCATTCACTTTCCTTGCTTCTTTAAGAAAAAATTCTATCTGTTCTTTATCTAAATATATTCCATTAATTAAATTGTAAAGAATTATCTTTTGCTTTAATTCTTTTACTTGAGAACCATATCCAGAAAACGAAAAAAATAATATTACGGAAAATACAAACAATATTGACCTCATTCCATAAAATTAGACGTAAAAGAAACAAAAAAAGTCTACTATCCTTCCTTAACAAAAAGCTGAGAAGAAATCTGTTTGAGGAGAACCGCTCCTTTCTTTGTTCCTGCCTGTATTATCTCTCCTAAAGAAAACTTAAAGTTAATATTAAAATATACTGTCAAAAGAAGAAGTGTAAAAAGATATATCAACGTAAAATTTAAAAGATAGCCGCTGAAACCAACAAAAGAAGAAGATTTTATATTACGAGCAACAAATATCAGATGAATAATGAAAAAAATTCCTCCTGTCAAAATAAAGAATCCTTTATTGAAAGACAAATTAAATAATTTAGGAAAGATAAAAAAACTTATACCGGAAATAACCAAAAGTGACGGAAAAACTAAAGAGAAAAAATCACTACGAAAAAAGAATTTTTGAACTTTGTAATATATATTGTTCAAATCTCCAACGAAGGTATAAAACAAAAAAGGAAAAAGTATAGAAAAGTAAAAGACCGACATATCAAAATCCTCACAGGTTTTTAATTCTTGGATAAAGGTTTGGGTAAACTTCACAGCGAAACATAAAAGAATAAGAAATAAAATCAATTTTCCTATACCTAAAAGATAATTACTTCTCAAGTTTCTCCTTTTCCTGCATATATTTTCTTAGCACTTGAGGAATAGTTACTGAACCGTCCGAATTTTGATAATTCTCTAAAAGAGCAACAATCAGACGAGGCAAAGCCAGTCCCGAACCATTCAGGGTATGAACATATCTAAGTTTTCCGCTCTTTTTTTCTCGATAGCGAATATTTCCCCTTCTTGCTTGAAAATCCTCAAAATTACTGCAACTTGAAACCTCAAGCCATCTCTCTATTCCAGGGGCATATACTTCTAAATCGTAACATTTTGAAGCAGCAAAACTTAACTCTTGAGTGGAAAGTAAAACTACCCGATAGGGCAATTCTAAAAGCTCCAAAATACAACTTGCATCATTAACTAACTTCTCCAGCTCCTCATAAGAAGAAGAGGGACGAACAAATTTAACTAATTCTACTTTATCAAATTGATGAACTCTAACCAAACCCCTGGTCTCTTTCCCATAAGAACCTGCCTCCCTCCGGAAACAGGCAGTATAGGAAACATAATAAATAGGCAAATCCTCCTCTTTTAAAATCTCCTCCTGATGGATATTAGTAACAGGAACCTCAGCAGTAGGAATTAAAAAATAATCTTCATTTTTTAGCTGATACATATCCTCCTCCAAATTAGGAAGTTGTCCAGTAGTAAGCATAGAATTTCTATTCACCAAAAAGGGAGGAAAAATCTCTTTGTATCCTCGCTGGCAATGAACATCAAGCATAAAATTTATTAATGCTCTTATAAGAAGTGCACCGTCGTTTTTAAAAAGAACAAAATTAGAACCACATAACTTCGCTGCTTGAGAAAAAGAAAATATATCTAGATGCTCTCCTAACTCTATATGGGTGAGAGGCTTAAAAGAGAAATTTCTTATATTTCTCTTCTCTCTTATAACTCTATTTGCGGAAGCATCTCCTACAGGAACAGAAGGATGAAAAATATTGGGAATTTTTAACCACTGTTTTTTAAACTCCTTTTCTACTGACTTTAGTTTTTTCTCCATCTCATCAATCTGCTGAGATACCTTTCTTGACTCTTCCAAATAATAAGAAATATCCTCCTTCTTATTTAAAAGAACTTTTATCTCCTGATTAAACCTGTTCTTCTTACTACGCAACTCTTCTATTTTTTTAAGAAAATCTCGCCTTTCATCATCAAGCTCTAAAAATTTTTTCCAATCAAACTCATAATTCCTTTCTTTAAGAACCTCCTCCATTAAAGAAGAATTTTGTCGCAGAAATTTTATATCTAACATATCATTACTATATTAGTGTACTCTGAGTTTTTTTCAAGATTAAAATTCCTTACTTTCTAACTTTTTAATTCCATAATATTTAAAAACCAAAGACAGAATAATTCCTACCCCCATCCATACAACAAGAGAAATGCACAAAATTCTATCTATCTTCTTAAGGCGTCCGATAAAGTGAAGATGAGTGATTGTACCAAACAAAAAGAGAGTAAAAAAGATATACAGAAAATTTATTACCAAAGTGAAAAATCCGCCTACACTTTCTACTGCTTTTAAGTAGTGCTCTTCTTTAAAATCAGAAAAATAAGCTCCTAAACTTAAAGAGAACAGAAGAAGAACTAAGGCAGAAAATACCACTATCCAAAAAGTAAGAAGAAAAAATCTTTCTATTTTAAGCATATGGTTGGAGATAAAGATAAGCACTCCGGAAATAGTCAAAAGGAATATGCTAGCCACAAAAAACTTACCACGATAGATTCTTTTTAAAGAAAGAGGAGCCAATTTAAGCAACCAGAAATTTCTTCCCTCAAGGCTCCATTGAGGAAATATAAATCTTGTGCTTATTGCAGAAATAATACATAAAACACTGAAAGTATTCAGAAAAGTTAAAAGATTTTTCCATACAGGTTTAAGAAGATGATAAGAAAATCTTCTCAGATTAAGAAAATAGAAAAACAATATCCCAAAAAATATAAGAAACTGGAGAAAAAAAGTAGAATCTCTCATAAATAATTTAATATCCTTAACAATAAAGGCTCGCAGAGGAGAAGAAATGAAATTAAACTTTTCAAGAATTTTTTTTATGTAGCTATAGGAAAATGCTCTTTTTCTTAAAGGCAAAATTTTATAATGATAAACAAAAAAGAACATATTTTTAAATTCACCCACCACACTTAGAGAAAAAAACATTAAACTCCACAAATTAACCATATACAGGAAAGAGAGGAAATACTCCTGATTTTCCAGGTGAAGCAATCCATAAACTGGCCAAGAAAAGGGTAAAAACCAGACCTGAGCAGTTTTTAGAAAAATTACCTCTTCAGAGAGAAAATAAAGGATATCTGGCGAAGATTTAAAAGACGAACGAAAAAAAATAAGAAGGAATAAAAAAATAAGTATAAAGATAACTTTTTTTAGTCCTAAAAATCTAATAATTAATAAAGTAGCCAGATACCCAAAAAAACAGGCTAAAATTAAAAAAGGAAATATATAAAGAGGCATAAAAAGAATAAAAACCCAACTCAGCTTACCTATAAATGAATAAGAAAGGAAAAAGATAATCAATCCCAAGAAAGGAATCCAGGCAGCTAAAATAGCACTTTTTAAGAAGCTATAGAGGAGAAGTTGGTCTTCTTCAAGAGGTAAAGTAAGAAGAAACTGTGTCTCTTTACTTTTAAATCCCACATTATAAAAAAGAATTCCGAAACTAGTAGCCACCATAAAGAAAAGAATAAAAAAAAGAATAAAAATTATCTTCTTAATAATCACTGTTCCCAAACTCCCTAAGGAAACAATAAAGCTTAACCCCTTCCAGATACCAACATATATCCCTATAAGAGAGGAAATCACCAGAAATATACCCAAAAAGAAGTTTTGAGGATTATTTCTTCGAGAAAAATACAGACTATTCTTTAAAGAAATTATCTGAGAAAAAAACAATGCTTTCATTGATCTTGAATGATTTTCAAAAAAGCTTCTTCCAAGGAAGTACTTTTGAAGCTCTCTTTTAACCTGAAAGGTTCAGCCTCAACAAGTAATCTTCCCTCATCCAAAATTCCAATTCTGTCAGCTAATTCTTCTGCGATAGAAAGAATATGGGTACACATAAGAATGGTCTTCCCTTTCTTGGTTTCTTCCTTAAGTAATTTCTTTATAAGATGAATACTGTAAGGGTCTAATCCTACCAGAGGTTCATCAATAAAATACACCAAAGGAGAATGTAGAAAGTTAGAAATATAAACCACTTTCTGACGCATCCCGTGAGAAAGCTCCTTAATTAAGGAATCCTTATAGTTCTTTAGACCAAAAATCTGAAAATAGAATTCAATTTTTTCCTCAACTTTTTCCTTTTCTATTTCAAAAATGTCTCCCACAAATTCTAAAAACTCAAACACAGTAAGATTCTCATATAAAAAAGGGGTATCAGGAATAAATCCTATTATTTTTTTTATCTCCTGATAATGTTCATCTAAATTTAATCCATTAATATAGATTCTTCCCTCTGTGGGCTTCATCAAACCTACCAATAATTTCAAGGTTGTGGTCTTTCCTGCGCCATTAGGACCTAAGAGACAGTAAAATTCACCTTTTTTTATATTTAAATTTAGATTTTTTATTGCTTCAAAATTCCCAAATCTTTTTGACAAATTTTCAACTTTAATCATCTATATTCTAATATATCAATTTTCAAATTGTTTAAAAGCTTAAAAATCTCAAATTGACTCTCAAGCCCTCTAAAAAGTTTGAGATGGGTAGCATCAGCAACCAATTGACCTAAAGCAGGGTCTGTATCTATCCACTCTCCCACATATAAAGATACCCAGGCATGATAAAAAAATCTCCCTTCTTTATAAACTAATCCAATATTTACATAGGAAGGAATACCCACACTTCTTAAAAGCCCTACAAGAAGGGCGCTAATCTCTGCACAGTCGCCCCGTTTCATCTTTAAAGTATCTAAACTGTTAGGGACAGAAAAAGTAGGAATTTTTTTAATATTTTTATCTATCCAAGAGAAAAATTTCTCCAGAATAACTAAAGGATTTTTCTCGTCTTTTACCAGAGATTTTGCCAAACTTTTAAATAAGGGAACATTAAACTGAATAAACCTATTCTCTTCCAGATATTTTTTAAATTTTTCTCTGGAAAAAGGTAAATTTTTTATCTTATAAGGAATATGTTTTTTAATTTCTACAACTGCTTCCTTCTGAGCAAAGAATACTTTTTGATTAAAATCCTCTCTTATCCATTCTCTCTTTACTCCTTTAATCTTAAGTTTTAAATAACTTATCAACATCCTCTCAGGTAAATATTGTGTTTTAATAGCAAACTGCTCTATCAAATCCGTATCCAAGGAGATATCTCTTTGGAACAAATCTTTAGGATTCTCTTTTACAAATTTAAATCCTAAAAATTCCTCATAAAGCAGTCTTCCTCGACGATCTACATATATCTTCCCCTCCACTCCTTCCACATCTATCTTTACGAGATAGCCTTCTTCCTTAAAATCTTTAAGCATCCTTTTACCCTTATTTTCCAGAATTATCTTCATCTTTTTCTCTAAAAAGGGGTCAAAAATATAAAAAGTCACCTTCTTCTGTAAAGGAACAAAATTCAGAGAAAAAGGAAGAAATAAAGAGTTTATTAATTCATTTTTAACTATTAATTCCTTATTTATTTTCTGGAAGGGAGTAGTAATAGTTAAAGAATAAACATTATTCTTTTTTCTTTCTATCACTCCTTTAAGGAAATAATCCTGAGAATGCAAATTTAGAAATGCTTTATGTAAACTATAATTACTGAATAGAATTATGCGTAAAGAAGAGGAAATTGTCTGGGTATATCCTAAAATAGGTAAATTAAGGCGGGTTTTGTTCTCCAAAAAATATCCTCCGCCTTCCTTTACTTCTTGTATCTTCATAAAGAAATGAGAAAATCCTACAAAATTATCCTGGAAATACACCCCATACCAACTGTCTTCAATAAGCAAATCCGAAGGAATAAAAGAAGAAAAGGTGGGAGCGTGTTTAAAGAATAAAAATTTTTCTTTAAAAAGAAAAAAGAAAGAAAGAAAGAAAATAAAAAAAGAAAGGTATTGAAAAAATCTCTTTCTTCCCAACTATCCTTTAACTACACAAAGGGGCTTCATACGAGAAACTTTTTTAGATATGCCTGCTTTATCTACTACCTCCACCACATCATCAACATTTTTATAAGCCGATGGGGCTTCCTCAACAATTGTTTTTTTTCCTGTTGCTCTTACTTCAATTCCTTTTGTTTTCAACTCATTTAAAAGAGTATTAAGATTAATCGTTCTTATCGCTTCATGACGAGATTTCACCCGTCCTGCCCCATGACAGGTACTTGCAAAACTTTCCTCTTCTGCTTTCTTTGTCCCTACCAATAGATATGAAGCTCTTCCCATATCTCCGGGAATAATTACCGGCTGGCCAATATCTTTGTATTTGGAAGGAAGCAAGGAATTGCCTGCTCCTAACGCACGTGTGGCCCCTTTGCGATGAACACAAAGTAATTTCTCCTCACCATTAATTTTGTGTTTCTCAAATTTAGCAATATTGTGGGCAACATCATAAATTAAATCCATCCCTAACTCCTGCCACTTTTTCCCAAAAACTTCTTCGAAACTCATACGAGTAAGATGCATTAAAACCTGACGATTACACCAGGCAAAGTTAGCTGCTGCTTTCATTGCTCCAATATATCGGCGGGCTTCTTCGCTTTTTACAGGTGCACAGGCAAGTTGCCTATCAGGCACTTTTATTCCATACTTAGATAAGCATTTAACCATCACTCTTACATAATCATCGCAAATCTGATAACCAAAACCTCGCGAACCAGAATGAATCATCACAGTAATCTGTCCTCTAAACAATCCTAATCTTTTAGCAATCTCCTCATCAAAAATCTCATCTATCACCTGAACCTCTAAAAAATGATTTCCACTTCCCAAAGTCCCTGCTTGTTCTCTTCCTCTTTCATAAGCACGTTGTGATACATAATCAGGAATAGCCTCCTTGATTGCTCCATTTTCCTCACATACTTCTAAATCTTCCTCAACCCCAAATCCCTTTCTAACCGCCCATCTTGCTCCCTCTACTACTAATTTTTTAAGCTCATTAATAGAAACTTTAACTTCTCCTTTTGAGCCTACGCCTGAGGGAACATTGCGATATAAAACATTTACCAATTTATTAATCCTTTCCTTTATATCTTTTAAAGTTAAATTTGTCTTTAGAAGTCGCACTCCGCAATTTATATCATACCCCACAAGACCAGCACCAACAACTCCGCTATCTACATCCATAGCCGCTACCCCACCAATAGGCATCCCATATCCCCAATGAATATCCGGCATAGCTAAAGAATACTTAATGATTCCTGGCAGGTACGCAACATTAGCTACCTGTTCATAGGCTTTATCTTTTACAATATGAGGAAGTATATCTTGAGAGGCATAAATTATTCCATCAACACGCATACCCTGCCTGTAAGATTTGGGTATGCGCCATTTATAAGCACTTATTTTCTCTAAAGGCTCCATCTTTTTATTTTAATTATTTTCCTAATGAAGGCATCCCTTGCCCGATTACAATCTTTAAAGCTTGCTCAGGAGTAAACCCCTTCTTTATTAAAGCATCATAATAATTTTTTGTAAAAGTAGCCATTTTATCTGCTGTCTCTGCTTCAGATAAAAAATCAAGCATTGCCCTCATCATTCCTTTCATCATCATTCCCATCATTGGCCCCATCTGCTGAAGAGCCTGTTTAGGAGATTGTTTATAAGAAGGCTTTTCTTCTTCAGAAGGGTTATAGCCTTCTTGAGCCAAAATTAACAAAGGAAAAGATAAAATCAAAATCCCCACACCTATCTTTAACCCTTTAAACATCCGCGCCCCCTTCCTTTAAATAAATCCTATATATCAAAAATAATATCCACTTCTAATTTATCTGCTTTCTTTTTTATTTTCAAATTATGATAAGTAGCTGCTTTAATTTCCATATTTATTTTATTACCATAGGGGTCAAAATCAATACCTTTAATTTTTGCCTCTAAAGTTTTTAAAGATTTATTCTCCTTTATTTCTAAATCAGAATCGCAGAAGAGGAATTTTTCTGCAAAAAAGAGAGAAATTAGCTCATTTAGCCAAGTAACCAAAAGATCTTCCCAACTTTCTGCCTCTAACTTTATCGTTCTCTCTTTTCTGCCTTCTTTTTTTTCATTAACAAGAAGAAAAATTAGTGCTTGAGCACTGTTTTCAAAAAGTTCTTTTAAATCTTTTGCATATACTCTTACTCCAATATCAGCAGTATGCTCAATTAATTCAAACCTTTTCATTTCCAAAAATGGACCGTACCTGTAGACTTATCAAAGAAGATTAGTTACTAAATTTATGAATAATGGGCCGTGCAGGACTCGAACCTGCGACCTTGGGCTTAAGAGGCCCCTGCTCTACC
>Ga0164318_10000899_pt1 | contig 24797 bp, 25 predicted proteins | sample GuaBasSedimGuay9_FD_113734 | JGI IMG/M metagenome (GOLD analysis project Ga0164318, IMG submission 113734) | Subseafloor sediment microbial communities from Guaymas Basin, Gulf of California, Mexico - Guay9, Core 4571-4, 0-3 cm | ecosystem: Environmental > Aquatic > Marine > Hydrothermal vents...
AAAAGGACTCCTTAAAAATGGGGGTAATTTTTCAACACTCTTTGCTTATATTTGACAATTGATTATTTTCTTATATTTTATTTAAAAATATGAGTTTGTTTGAGATTTTAAAAACAAAAGTAAGCACTTGGAGAGAAAATAATTATCCCTGCGATTTTTCTATTATTTCAGAGATTTTTAATTATAACTACAACAGAAAGACTAAGAATTTATTATTTTTAAGAAAAGCACAATTTGAAGCTCTTGAAACGTATTGGTATTTAAGAATAGTAGAAAAAACACCACATATTTTTGATTTATATAAAAAATCATATGATGACCCGGTAAAACTTTTCAAAGCTTTAAATATCTCTATTTCTCAGGATGATTTAATAAAAATTTTAAGTAAAGGTGGAATAGAATCAATATTTGAAAAAATAAAAAATGATGATGATTTTGTGAAAGAGTATAAATTAGATGCTTTAAAAGAGACACTTCTATTAAATTATCCCAGTTATATATTTGCTTTAGCTATGGGCGCAGGGAAAACTATATTAATCGGTACAATCATAGCTACAGAGTTTGCAATGGCAATTGAATATCCTGAGAGTCAAGATTTTGTTAAAAATGCTTTGGTTTTTGCACCAGGTAAAACTATATTAGGTGCTTTAAAAGAAATTTCTGATATACCGTATGAAAAAATTTTACCTCGCCGATTATATAAAGAATTTATTACAACAGTAAAATTTACTTATACTCGTGATGGTGAAAAAGATATTCCCATAATAAAAGGAAGTAGTTTTAATGTAATTGTTACTAATACTGAAAAAATCAGAATTCAAAAACAATCAATTAATAAGTCATTAATTAAAGACTTCTTTGTTGATACTACAAAAGAAGATGAAGTAAAACAAGAAATAGCCAATAGAAGACTTCAAACAATTGCTTCTTTACCTAATCTTGCTATATTTTCCGATGAAGCACATCATACTTATGGTCAAGCACTTGGAAAAGAATTAAAGAAAGTAAGAAAAACAGTTGATTATCTTGCAGAAAAGACAAATGTTTTGGTTGTGGTTAACACTACTGGTACACCATATTATAAAAAACAGATTTTAAAAGATGTTGTCTATTGGTATGGATTATCTCAAGGAATAAAGGATGGAATATTAAAAGAAGTGAGAGGTAATATTGTTGCTTATCCAGAAGTATCAGATGAAAACTTTTTAAATGATGTGATAATTGATTTTTTTAAGAATTATAAAGATGTGAAAATTTATGATGGTTCTCCCGCTAAACTTGCAATCTATTTCCCTAAAATTGAGGACTTAAGCAGGGCAAAGCCTATTGTAGAAAAAACTTTATTAAAAATAGGACTTAATCCTTCCATAATATTAGAAGTTCATAATGAATCAAAAGATGAGATAAAAGACTTATTTGACAATAGAATAAATGACCCATATTTACCCTATCGTGTTTTCTTACTTGTTAATAAGGGAACAGAAGGCTGGAATTGCCTTTCGTTATTTGCAACTGCTCTGGCAAGGAAATTAAAAGCTAGCAATAATTTTTGTCTTCAGGCAGCTTCTCGTTGTTTACGACAAACTCCGGGAAATATTCATAAGGCAAAAATTTATTTATCAAAAGAAAATGTAAAAATATTAGATGCTCAATTAAAAGAAACTTATGGTGAAACCTTACAGGATTTGAATGTTTCAGCACAAATCAGGATAAAAGAGCGGTTAATATTAAGAAAGACTGAAATTCCACCTATATTGCTTAAAAAGAAAATTAAAAAAGTTATTCCTATGAATAAAAAGATTAATATAGATACTATAAAATTTACAAAACCTTCTACTTCTAAAGAGATACCTAAAAAAATTATTTTGGATTTAAAAGATATTCCTGATAGAAAAGGCGTGTTAATAACAAAGAGAGAAGAGGAATTGTTTGTAGAAGAAGATTTTATAGATATTTATTCTTTTGCCGTTGAATTATCTTCCATATTACGATTACCTGTTATGCCGATTTATGAAAAAATAAAAAAATTATACCCTGATGGTGAAATTCCTCTAACTGATGCCTCTGAAATAAGAAAACAATTGGAAGAAAATCTAAGGAACTATGATATAACTGAAGAAGAAGTTGAAGTTGCCCTTGCATTAATTAATACAAAAAATTTCAATAGAGAAAAAAGGGAAAATCAAACTATTTATACAACTGAAATAGTTTATCATAAAGATAAGGAAAATCTTCTGCTAAGATATGAAAAGTTTAAAGAGCAGAATAAAGGTTGGTATCAATTAGAATTTGGTTTTCATTACACTCCATATAATTTTGATTCTAATCCAGAAAAGGATTTCTTTGAACAATTATTAATAATGTTAAATGAAGACCCTGCGGATATAGAAGATATATATTTTACAGGTGCGATAACAGACCCTAATAAAACAGATTTTATATTTGAATATAAAGGTAATGATGGTAGTTGGCATAATTATACACCTGACTTTTTGATAAAAAAGAAAAATGGTAAAATGATTATAGTAGAAATAAAAGCAGAGCCTTTTAGAGATGAAGAAAAAGAGAAAGCAATAAAAGAGATACAGGGGTTAAATCCTGATAAGTTGAAATATGAGATATTGGTTACTGATAGAGAAGAAATAGGGCTTGAAAATGTAAATAAAATAAAAGAGTCAATTTATGAGTACAAAACAAGGTGAAAATAATATAGTTAAACCTGTAAAATATACTCAATTGGTTAACTCCATTGGGGAATTATTAGAATCAGCACGAAAACAGGTTGCAAGAATTATTAATACTATTTTAGTTGAGACCTATTGGAAGATTGGGAAAAGGATTGTAGAATATGAGCAAAAGGGTGAAAATAGAGCAGATTATGGAGAAAAACTTTTAAAAAAATTATCCAAAGATTTGTCAATAAAATATGGTAAGGGTTTTAGTAGAAGCAATCTTCAATATATGAGACTACTTTATATAAAGTATCCAAAATGCCAGACACTGTCTGGCAAATTATCCTGGAGTCATTATGTTGAACTTTTAAGTGTTACTGATGATTTAGCACGTTCCTTTTATGAAAAACAATGTATTAAAGAAAACTGGTCAGTAAGAGAACTTAGAAGGCAGATAAATTCTATGCTTTTTGAAAGAATTGCATTAAGTAAAGATAAAAAAGGTGTACTCAAACTTGCTAAAAAGGGGCAGGTAATAGAAAAAGAAGAGGATATTATAAAAGACCCTTATGTGCTTGAATTTTTAAAAATTCCTGAAAGATATCAATATACAGAGAAAGAGTTAGAACAAAAGCTGATTGATAATCTACAGATGTTTTTGCTTGAATTAGGAAAAGGATTTGCTTTTGTTAGTCGTCAATACAGAATTACACTTAATAATAACCATTTTTATGTAGATTTAGTTTTTTATCATACAATTTTAAAATGTTATGTTTTAATAGATTTAAAAGTAGGTAAAATTACTCATCAAGATATTGGTCAGATGAATATGTATCTTAGTTATTTCAAATCAGAGGTAAGCACAGATAATGACAATCCACCAATTGGTATTATTCTTGGAGCAGAAAAGGATGATATTTTAGTAGAATATGCACTTGGTGGAATAACTAACAAATTATTTGTATCACGGTATAAATTATATTTACCGAACAAGAAAGAATTAAAACAGAGATTGAAGTATTTATTGGAAAGAGATGTTTAAAATATATTTTCAAATGATGGAATAGAAAGAGTATGAAAGATATAAATAGAAAAATAAAGAATTTTTATAAAAGATGGAATATATCACTTGATGAAGAAGATAAATTTAAGAAATTTAAAAATAGAGTGTTACACATTATTTCTGAAAATCTTGGTTCTAAAATTGCTAATGATACAGACCTCGCTAAAGAATATTTATATTTAATTGGTGAAAAAATGCCATCTAAATCAATACTGGATTTAGAATTAGAAAATGGTTTTGAGGTAGAATCTACTATTATATACAATTTGTTTCTAAAGGAAAATGATTTTATTGAATTTATTTTTAAAATTCAAGTATTTTTCTGGTGCAAATATCTTACTACAACTCAAAAACAGAAATTAGCTGAGAATATTAAAAAAGCAATAAAAATCTCTTTTATACCTGTGGAATTAAAAAAAATAAAAAAAGAGTATTTATTCTATCCTGCAGGTGCTAAACTTTTAGATGATAAAGTTGTTAATGAAGTTTTAGATTGGTTAGAGGATTATCCTGATATTCAACGTCATTTTAGTTTATCTTTAAAACAGTATATGAAAAAAGATCCACCAAGAAATATTTTGGATAATCTAAGATTTGCGTTAGAACAACTATTAAAAGTCCTTTTAGGAAATAAGAAACCTTTAGAAAAACAAAAAAGTTATTTGCTTGAATTTTTAAAAGCTAAAGGCATTAATCAAGAAATAATAAATATGTATAACACTTTAATTTCTCAATATGTACATTATCAAAACGAAAATGTTAAACATAATGAAAAATTATCAGAAAAAGAAATTGAATTTATAATTTATTTGACGGGAATTTTTATAAGATTTTTATTACAAATAAAGGAGAAATAAATGCCAGAAACTAAAATTAAAATCACACCTGTTAAAGGACGTCCGATGCTTAACTGGATAGGAAAGAAGCCTCTTGATTATGTTAAAGGATTTCCTACTCAATTAATAGAAGTTTTTGACCCACAAAATCTTATCCCCGACTCTGTCATTCCCGCAGACTCTTCTGTCATTCCCGCGAAAGCGGGAATCCATAAAGAACCCCCTAAAAATATTATTGAAACACCAACATATAATGAATTAAAAGACAACTGGCAGAATCTTTTATTTCATGGAGATAATAAAGATGTTCTATCAACTTTACTGGAATTAGGATTTAGAGGAAAAATTGATTTAATTTATATTGACCCACCTTTTAAAAGTGGAGCTGATTATGTAAGAAAGGTTGAATTAAGAGGGTTAAAAAATTTAGGCAGAATAGAAGAAGATGAAGCATCTGTATTACAACAAACAATGTATTTTGATATTTGGAATAATGATACATATTTGCAGTTTATGTATGAAAGATTAATACTGTTAAAGGAGTTGTTGGCAGACACTGGTTCAATTTATGTGCATCTGGATTGGCATATAGGGCACTATATAAAAATATTAATGGATGAAGTTTTTGGGCAGGAGAATTTTAGAAATGAAATAATTTGGTATTATAGAAGATGGAGTGCCCCGAGTAAACTATTTCAACGATACTATGACTATATTTTATGGTATACAAAATCTCATAATTATACTTTTAATGAATTAAGGGAAACTCCAGCTAATATTCTTAAAGGAAGAAAAGAGAATTATCAAAAAGATGAAAATGGAAAACTCTTTAGGTGGCAAAGTCTACATGGAAAAAGGTACAAAATTTATAGAGATGAAGAAGGGGTATTAATGGGGGATGTATGGGAGATTTCTTTTATACATCCTTCTTCCGGCGAAAGAACAGTATTTGCCACTCAGAAACCCGAAGCATTACTTGAGCGCATAATAAAAGCATCTTCTAATGAAGGTAATATTGTCCTTGACTGCTTTTGTGGTTCAGGCACAACTCTGGCAGTTGCTCAAAAATTGGGTAGACGATGGATTGGTTGTGATATAAATAAAGGGGCTATCCAGTTAACAGCCAAAAGAATAATGAAGATTATCCAGGAGCAATTAATGAAAGAAAAAAAGGATTGTTTAAATGAATGATATTAAAATTAAGTTCACTGCTCATGCACAGATGAAGATAAAACAGAGAAATATTCTAAAAAATGATATTGAAGAAGTTATAAAAAAACCTTATATTATTATTAAGGATAAATTTGACAAAGAGCTTTTTCATTTTATAGGTATGGTAAATAATAAATATTTAAGAGTGATTGGAAAATGGATAACAAAGAATGAGTTGTTAATAATAAGCTCATTCTTTGATAGAAGATTATTAAAGAAAAAAGGGAGGTTAAAATGTTGAAACTAAGTTATGATAATGATGGTGATATTATGGAAATAAGATTTTCTGAGAACCCAATAGAAGAGAGTGAATATATAGAAGATTCAGGAATAATTGTGGATTACGATAAATATAAAAAAATTGTTGCAATAGAGATTATCTCATTTTCTAAGAGAGTTTATAAAGAAGAAGTAAAAGAAGCATTAGTTATATAACGCTTTCTCAAAAACGATGAGGATACGATGAATAAAATTTACTCTTTTGCTATTTACAAAGTAAATAATTATGATTTAAAACTTTTACAAACTGAAGCAATTGAACTTGCTGTTAAACATATTGGGATTCAAAGAACAAGAACTGATAGATTTTTTGATGGTTATTTAGGAAAAAATCTTGTAAAAATTATTGACTTTAATCATCCGCTAACTCTTCTGGATTTACAACTTCTTTAAGATGAATTGAAGAAAAGACCCGATGAGGATAGAGATATAACTATAGTTTGTCTTGGAAAAGAGTTAGCAGTTGATGCTTGGATTGACGAATGGAATAAAAAACATCCAGTAAATAAAATTAAAGTAATTGAATTAAAAACAGATAAAAAATATGGCAATTTCTTAATTCATAAACCAGCAGAAGCAAAAGTTAAAATTGAGCGAAAAGATAAAAATAAAGCAATAATAGAAATACAGGATTTTATTTCACCAACAATAATAGAACGATTAAACATTGACAATAAACTTTTTAAAGTTAAAATTCCAGATTTTAGAAGTATGATAGATACAGTTTTAATTAACAACAATTATAATGGTAAAACCTTTCATATTGTCTATTCTGATGTTCCCCAAAAGAAACAAGATTTAGTTAAGGGCAAATACGAAATTGAAATCTCATCAAATAAGACAAGAATAGGAGTTAAAATAAATAGATATGTTAGGAGAAGAAATCATTGTAACAAAGGAAGTATAATTATGACAATCAATTTTAAGATATACACTACAAATCTTCTCATCTGGATTTATTTCAATCTTCTTAAATATACGCCTCTATAAAATCTCTCTTATCCCTATATGATAAATTCTGTAAATCTTGAACCTCTTTCTTTAAAAATTCATTTATTAGGTGTGAGACAGACACACAACTTATCACCAAAAGAACATACATCACATTCAGCCTGACTCCTTGCTCCAAAAGGCTCGTTTTATTATTTGTGCTCTCGCACAAAGTATCTCTACCACATCCTATGGTATAGATACAATTAAAGACCACACGGATGTGGCCTCCTTAATAATTTTCACCATATATCAAAATTGAAAATATTACCATAAAATTTTTTATTGCTTATATTTGACAATTGATTATTTTCTTATATATTTTATTTAAAAATATGAGTTTGTTTGAGATTTTAAAAACAAAAGTAAGCACTTGGAGAGAAAATAATTATCCTTTCTATGTATTAAAGAAAACTGGTCAGTAAAGAGAACTTATAGATAGGAGGGAAATGATGGGTAGTAATTTTAAAGCTTTTAAAGAATGGTTTAAACAGGCAGATTATGACTTAGAAACTGCTGATGCAATGTTTAAAACAGGGAGATACATTTATACAGTATTTATGTGCCACTTATGTATTGAAAAAGCACTAAAAGGACTTTATGTAAAAAAATTTAAAAAAGACCCACCAAAAATACACAACCTAAATTACTTCTGTGAGAAAATCAAAATTAAACTTAAAAAAGATTTACAAAATTTTGTTGATAATCTTAATGATTTAAGTATTCCCACAAGATACCCGGATGAACTTGAAAGACTTTTAAAAGATTACAAAGAAGATAATACAAAAGAAGTTATGGAAAAAACAAAGGAGCTATTTATATGTTTAAAAAAGATGTTATAAAAACAAAATTAAAGAATATGTTGAAGACTCTATTACAGGATAGAGGCATTAAGATTAATAAAATAATACTTTTTGGTTCTATAGTTCAAGACAAAATGGAAAGTGATAGCGATATTGATATAATTATTGTGTCAAAAGATTTTAGAAACAAAGATATATTTGAAAGAGTAAAATTAGCAACTGGTATTGGAAGGGAACTTGTAAGACAGTTTAAGATACCTTTTGATTTATTATATTATTCTGATAAAGAATGGGCTAAAAAAAATTTCCTTATAATAAATGAGGCAAAAGAGAAAGGAGAGATTATTTATGGCTGAAAAAATCAAAATCACACCTGTTTAGGAAAATTTTTCAGAAATTTTTTAATTTCTCTTATTTATGCAGATATAGAAGTCATCTTTTCATTTTGTTTATCTGAAGAAACTCTCGCATAAATAGCAACCCATATAGTTTTATCTGTTTTTAAGAACTCAAACATAACAAATTTTGCTCACCTTTTTTCGCAAGGCTTAAACTTTATTCTCTGATACCTTCTCTGGTCCCCTGCTATTCCTATTTAAAGATATTTGTTCCATAATATCTTTTGTGCTGGTAAATGCTCCTTTATTAATTCACTAAATCCTATTACATTATATTCTTCTTTGAAATTCTTCTCTTTTTCCTCATCAAAAACTACTAAATTTATATTATGTTTTTTTATTTCTTGAATTTTTTGCTTTGATATATTTTCCTCTTGTGTAGCTATATAAATTTTTCCGGCATTAATTGATGCCAATTCTCCTATTACCTGTCGCCATCTTTCTCTAAGTGTTCGCTTTACAGAAATTACTAAACATACAGTTCTATTTTTTCTAAATACTTCTTCACTTGGAAAAAGATAATCAACTTTTCCATTTAGTAAAGTATGTGTATCATAAGGATAATCTAATTTACTGAATAAAAATTTTAAGTGATTTTCAAAACTTCCACCTGCTCTTGTCCTCCGTGATTGGCTAATACTTAAAAATAAATTCCAAAAGTCATCGTAATGATGTTCAAAAAATTTTAAAAAAGATTGTTTGAAATTCCCCTTAGGAAATTTTACTATTTTCTTGTTTAATGCTTCTTCAAATATTTTAATTGTGCATTTCTTTTCAAATTTTTTGTATAATTCAAATTCAATATCTAATAATTCTCGTAAATAATAATTAAAGTTATTTTCAACATCTCTTATTACTAATTTCTTCTGAGCTAATTCTGCTAATTTCTCCCCTGAAGGCATAAAATTTCTTCTTATTTCTTTTTGAAATTCTGAAAAATTTTTATTCATTTCTTTATTTATTTCCTTTCTAAAATGATTATATATTCTTCAAGCATAGTATTAACTGTATCTCCAACAATATTAGTTGGACTATTTTTATTTGGCATTCTTTTGTTTAAAATCTCTCGGATAATAGTCTTATGGTGTATAAAATTATTTCTACATAATTCCACAATAATTTCATCAGTTGGTATTTGTACATTTTTTACAGTTCTATTCCCCACTACTATACACATAAACCCGCCGGGTTTTACAACCCGTGCAAATTCTTTTAGATATATATTTAAATCATAAAAAAATGCAAATACTTCGTCTGCTCTTTTTCTATCTTTGTTAGATATTTTTTCTAATGTACTAAATAATGTTTCGGAGTATATATCATATACAGGATTTTTGATTATCTTTCCACCCAAACTTTCTCTATCCACATTTATTTTATTTAACTCTAACCATTCTAATGAAAATCTTGAGAATTGTCCATAAGCTACTGTGGTTTTGCTATCACCGTAAGGTGGAGATGTAACAATTAAATCAATTTCATTATATTTAATTTCAGAAATATGCTTTACTATTTTAAACCAATGTTTCTTTGATATTTTATTTTTTACTGAGCTTAGCTTATAAATATTCTCTAATGACTTTTTATAAAAATATTCCTTAACATTAGGGTTATGTTTTTTTAAGTCTTCTTCTGAATATCTATGTAATTTAAATCCATTTCTACAATTTGATACAGATCTAATAGTTTCACTAAAAGAAATTTTAAAAAAATCTTTCACATCATTATCTTTTATTTGCCATATGGCTTTTTTTATCTTTCCAAGTTCTTCAATTACATAATCCTTAAACCATAGATTTATATTTTTAATTTCTGGTATATCCGGTTTCAAGGTTTCCATTTCCTTTAATATATGTTCAAGTTCATTTCTCAAAATTAATGGGTCTAATGGTGTTAATTTTACTTTTGTAATTAACTCAGCTAATGGATTAATATCTATTCCATAAGAATATCTCTTTTTAATATTAGCTTCTACCAGAGTAGTACCTGAACCCATAAATGGATCTAAAACAATATTATTTTCTTTACTATAATTTTCAATAAGATAATCGGCAATAGGATAAGCCATTACTGCTGGATAGATATGTAAGCCATGTATCCCATCAGTTTGTTTAACATCTTTAAAATCAAAGAAGGGGTCCTTATATTTTTTCTTTGTTTTATCTATATACACTTCTTCCTGAGTATAAAGATTAAAAATATCTTCAGAATTTTTTATGGTTATGTTACTTTGATCTTTTAAAATTAATCTTTTAGCCAGTTCAAACGCTGCTATAATTTGTTCTGCCCTGACTTTTCCAATACCCTTTATTTTTATCAAATCTTGAAGTTTAGTATTGATCAAATTATTACCAAATTTTTTTAACAAACTTTCTGCTATTTTCTTTACATTTTTTCCACGGATACCACTTCCTAATAATATAGATAATAATTCAGTATTAGTTAGAAATTTTATATTAGTCTTCTCTAATTTCTCTCTGGGACGTTCTATTTCTGGTAGGTCTTTAATTTTTAATGACTGTATTTTATTCATTTTTTTATAATTTACCTATTTTATTTTTTTCTATCCATCTTTCAATATCTTCTTTCTTAAATCGCCAGGCATCTCTAACTTTAAATGCAGGTAATTCATTATTATTTACCATTCTATAAATGGTTCTCTCGTTTACTTTTAAATAATTAGCTACTTCTTTAATTGTCAGAATTTCGTTATCCATAATACCAAAATATAGAAATTAGATTCATTAGAGTACAGTATAGTCATATAATTTCAAAAGTCAATGTTTTAAGTAAGACAGATTTAACCCCTGTATTTCTTTTATTGCTTTTTCTTTTTCTTTTTCTTTTTCTCATTGTGCATTTTTTATTTTTTCTTGCCATTTTCTTTTATTTTTGTTATTATTTATGCTATGTTAGATGAAATAAAGGGACAGGAAAAAGCAATAAAAATAATAAAATCTCTTATAAAGAAAAATAGATTCCCTAATTCACTTCTCTTTTATGGACCTAAAGGCACAGGTAAATTTCTTACGGCAAAAAGTATTGTAAAATATTTTAATTGTTTAAATGAAAATCCAGAACTCAAAGGGAAAGATAATTGCAATAATTGTAGAAGAATAGAAGAAGAAAATTTTCCTGACCTTTTTATTATACGACAGGAGAAAAAAGTAATAAAAATTGAACAGATAAGAGAAACTATAAAGCAGGTAAATTTAAAATCATTTGAGAGTAAGTATAAATTTTTTATAATTGATGGTGCTGATTCTATGAATATAGCATCAGAGAATAGTTTTCTAAAAACACTTGAGGAACCCCCACCTGAAAATTATATTATTCTTATAGCTCATAATTTAAATGCACTTCTTGATACAATAATTTCAAGATGTATAAAAATTCAATTTACTCCTCTAACACCTAAAATTATCTCACAAATTCTTATTGAAAAAAAGAATATTGACCCTTTACTTGCTAAAAAGATTTCTATAATATCAAATGGGAGTATGTATAAGGCTTATGAACTCCTTTCTGAAAATAACTTTGAAAAAGTATTTAATACATTTGAAACATTTATCTCTTTTCTTCGGGAGAAAGAAATAAATGTGCTTGAATTTGAAAAAGTTATTGAAGAAGTTTCAAAATGGGATATTGAACTAATAGAACATATTCTTGAACTTTTTTTACTTTATTTTATTGATTTATTAATTGTAAAAAAATATAACATTAGAGAAAGTGAAATATTTAAAAACTACTTGAACATAGATGTTGAATATATTAAATTTAACTCATATAATAGATTATTATCAAAAATAATAGAGGCAAGATATAATTTAACTAATACCAATATTAATACAAAGCTTTTACTTGAAAGTTTATTTTTAACAACGAGAAATATTTTAAATGAAAGTAGTAAGTATAAAAGTTGACAATTTTGCTTGTCCTTATTATTGTGAGCCAAATGATGTAGAGATACGGGTAGGAAATGTTTATATAATACAGACCCAATTTGGTCTTGATTCAGGAAAAGCTTTACAGCTACCTTTTGAGATTAAAAGAATAAGAAAGACAAAGGATATTGGAACTGTATTAAGAATTGCAAATCAGGATGATTTCAAAAAAATAGAGAAACTGGAAAGAAAGAGTGAGAAAGCATTAAAAATTGCAAAGCAAAAATTAGAAAAACATAAATTGCCTATGAAAATTTTTGCTGCAAGATATATGTTTGATGGAAACAGGATTATATTTTACTTTACTGCAGATAACAGAATTGATTTTAGAATGTTTGTTCGTGACCTTGCATCTGTATTTAAAAAAAGAATTGAATTAAGGCAAGTGCCTTACAGAGAAGAGACACAGATGTTGGGAGGATTTGGAGTTTGTGGAAAAGAACTTTGTTGTGTTCATTTCCTTCGCCAATTTAATAATGTTTCTCTTAAAATGGCAAAAGAGCAAAATTTATCATTTAATACAGTTAAAATTTCAGGTGTATGTGGAAGACTACTATGTTGTCTTGCTTATGAATATGAAACTTATATAAAATTGAAAAAAGATTTTCCAAAAGATGGGGCAAGGGTTAAATTTAATGTTCAGGATATTGATAGAGAAAGATATATAGGATATAATCTACCACCAACAGGCGAAATTATAGGAAAAGTAAAAGGTGCAAATGTTTTACGCAGAACAGTATATGTTCAAATTGAAGGGAACCATCTAATTGAAGTAAAGCTTAATAAAATTAAAAAAGTAGGAGTTTTCAATGTCATTGGATAAAAAAGAATATTTTTATATTACAACACCAATTTACTATATTAATGATGAACCACATATTGGTCATTTTTATTGCACTACTGCAGCGGACATATTAGCAAGGTATCATAGATTAATTGGTGATGAAGTTTATTTCGTTACTGGCACAGATGAGAATAGTCAAAAAACTATTCAGGCAGCAGAAAAAGCAGGAATGGAGCCTCAAAAGTTTACTGATATAATGGCAGAAAAATGGAAAAATACTTGGAAAAAATTGAATATTAGTTTTGATTTCTTTATACGAACAACTTTGCCAGAGCATAAAAAATCTGTGGAAAAGCTTTTAATGAAATGCTATGAAAATGGAGATATTTATAAGAAAGAATATGAAGGATGGTATTGTGTTGGTTGTGAGAAGTTTTTAATGGATTCAGAGCTTGTTGATGGTAAATGTCCTGTTCATAAAACAGAACCACAATGGCTTAAAGAAGAAAATTATTTTTTTAGGCTTTCAAAATATGAAAATAAATTGAAAGAATTAATGGAAAGAAAAGAGTTTGCATTACCTGAATCTCGTAGAAATGAAATGAAAGAATTTATACGACAAGGTTTACAGGATATAAGTATATCACGCGCTACTGTAAAATGGGGTATCCCTATGCCAATTGATAAATCGCAGGTAGTATATGTATGGTTTGACGCTTTGATTAACTATATAACTGCTCTCGGATACTATGAAGATAATGAAAAAATGAAAAAATTTTGGCATAATGCAATACATCTTGTTGGAAAAGATATTTTCAGATTTCATACAATTATGTGGCCTGCAATGCTTATATCAGCTGGCTTACCTCCTCCAAAACAAGTCTTTGGACACGGATTTTTTACTATAAATGGTGAAAAAATAAGCAAATCACTTGGTAATGTTATTGACCCTGTGCAACTTGCTGAAAAATATGGTATTGATTCTATACGATACTTTATTATGCGTGAAATTCCTTTTGGAAAAGATAGCGATTTTTCTATAAAGCGACTTGAAGAACGATATAAAGGTGACCTTGCTGATGATTTAGGTAATTTACTTAATCGTTCTATAAATATGTTGATAAAATATACTAATGGAAAGATACCAGCTCCTGATACGAAGTTCCATAATGGAGATGTAAAAAATTTAAATCTCCAAAACAATGGTGAAAAACTTGTTCAATTAATTGAAAATAACTATAAAAATTTTGAATTCAGTCAGATGCTTGAAGCACTATGGGAGTATATTAAAAGTGTAAACAAATATATTGATGATATGAAACCATGGAATTTAAAAAAAGAAAACAAGACAAGTGAATTGAATACTGTGCTTTACAACATAATGCAAAGTTTAAATTTTATTGCTTTATTTCTCTATCCTGTAATGCCTGAAACTGCAAGCAAAATATATTCACAGATAGGAATTGAAAAAGATATTTTAAAAGAGAATTATCAGGATAAAACAAAGTGGGGTAGTTTAAAGCCCGGAAATATTGTAAAAAAAGGAGAGATTCTTTTCCCACCACTTAGATAAGAATTCATTTGTTAAGGTGTGGGATGGAGAACAGTTCCCTTGATTGATTATTATACTACTTTTTCAAGTTGTGCTAAATATTCTTCTGATTCAGTTTCAGCTAGAATTCGGTAAGCACGATGTAAATTAAATAATGCATCTTTGTTATCAGGTTTTATTTTTAAAGCCTCTTTAAATTCTTTTATTGCCTTATCATACTGTTTCTGTTGCGCATAAAGCACACCTATATTATTGTGAGTCTGATAATTAAATGGGTTAATATTTAATGCCTTTTGATATGCAACCATTGCATCAGAAATTCTTTTAACCTGAATAAGTGAATAACCTAAAGCTATAAATAACTTTTCTTCAATCAATCCCAAATTTTGGGCTTCTGTGAGATATTTTACTGCTTCAGGATAACGTTTTAATTTGTAATAAGAAAAACCAAGTTTATAAACAATTTCAGGTATAACCCTTGTTTTCCCATTTTTAAGAGTTTTTTCATAATATTTTATTGCATTTTCATAATCCTGCTTTATAAACAACGCAGATGCAAGTCCATAGAGTGCATTAATATTTTCAGGTTCTTTTTCAATTACGATTTTAAAATATTTTTCTGCTTCTTCATAATTCTTTATTTTTTTTAGACATATATTCCCTATTTTGAGAAAAATATTTCTTTCTTTTTCTTTGTCTTCTTCAATTTCTGCCAATCTTTTAAGAGTTGAAACAGTGTTTTTATAATCTTTATTCTCATAATAAATAGAAGCAATTTTATTATAAATCTTTTTTTTATATTCATTATCACTGGTAAGAGCAATAAGTCGCTTGTAGATAAGAATAGCCTGTTCAATATTATTTACACCCCTTAGTGCATCTGCTAAAATTTCTATCCCATTCTGAGACAATTCGCCCTTTGCATATTGCTTTTTTAAAAGCTTTACTGCTGCAAGATATTTATTCAAGCCAATAAAGGATAATGCTAATTTTTCATTTATATCTTTAAAATTGCATCCAAATTTTTTTGCTCTTTTAAACATAGCCACTGCTTTCCTATAAAAACGAAGTTCGTTATATATATCACCTAAAAAATAATATGCAACATAATTTCTGTAATTGATATTTAAAGCCCTTTTGAGATTGCGTTCACCTTCAGATATAAAACCTTTCTTTGCAAGAAGATAACCTTTATACGCATACGCAATACTGCTTTTATCATCCAAAAGTATAACTTTTTTATACATTTCAAGGGCATCTGAGTATTTCTCTTGAATAAAAAATATTTCACCTAATAATAAATAAATTTTCATATTAGAAGATGAAATTTGTTTTGCTTTCTGTAATAATTCCTCTGCTCTGAAATAATCATTTTCATTAATTAAAATAATTGCTTTTTGGATATAAAAAGTTTCATTTTCAGGAAATTTATCAAGTGCTTTATCAACATTCTGCTTTAAAGAAGTATAATCACCTATTGCAAAATAAAATATAGATTTAGCTCTATAATACTCAGAAGTAAAGGAGATATTATCGTTCATTTTTTCAAGAACACTAAGTTTATCAAGCACATTCTGACATAATGTAATTATATCATCATCTATCCGAGGTTTAATTTTAAAATCAATTTCTGGTGGGAAATATCTTTCTATTAAATTAATAAACCGTGCTTCAAATTCCTGTTTTACTTTTTCAATAAATTTTTGTTTTGGATCTTCACCCTCTAAAATTTCTTCTTTCACTTTTTTTTCAGCAGTCTCCGGCTCTTCTAATACTTCAATAGTTACATCATCTACATTTTTTACTTCGGGTTCTTTTTTTGTTGTTTCATTTTGTAATTTCACCTCTTCTTCAACATTGATAGGCGTCTCTTTTGCTTCTTCAACTAATGGTGATGGTTCTATTTTCTTAATTTCAGGTTCTGATTTTTTCTTTTTTTTGGTTATATGCACAATTAAAAACCCTAAAAAAATTATACAAATTAAAATCACTACAGGAAGTAAAATTGAAATTTTATAATTTCCAATAATAAACCACGGTAATTTATTCAAAACTAAATTAATATTCTCTCGGCACCAATTTACAAGATTAGTGAAGAAATTAAAAAGTTTTGTCTGCATCACACTATTAATTATAATCGGCTGAAAAGGGTTAAGAGTTTATTTTTATATCATTTATATTTTTATTAAAAATAAGTCCTTTAAAAATACCTGAGAGAATATAACCGAAAAGGAGAAGAAGTATTGTCCATTTAAAGAATAAAAATAATGAAGCAAATAGAAGTGAAACAATAAGTGCATTTTTCTTTATGAATGAATTAATATTGATTTTACTTGGTTTGAAATAGTGAAATTTAGTTATCATAAGTAAAGAGATAGTTAAACCAAACAGGAGATAAAATATTGGGCTAAAGTAATACCTATAATATCCCTGTAAAATTGCGATAGAAAGCCCAGCAGAAGTTGAAGGTAAGCCTTCAAAAAAGTTTATTGTTGGTCTAACATTAAATCGGGCGAGGCGTAAAGCTGCAAGCATTGGAAGTAAACCTGAAACAAAAATGCCTAAATTACCAAATTTGTATAAAGTGGCTTGATATAAAAGATAAGCTGGCGCAACGCCAAAAGTTATTACATCAGCAAGGGAATCTATTTCCTTGCCAATTTGATTTTCTGCCATAAGCTTTCTTGCCACTATACCATCAAGTGAATCAAATAAAGCCCCCAGAATTATCATTGAAGCAGCAAACTTTATTTCTCCATAGCCTGACATTACAATAGAGATAAATCCTGCCAGAATACTACTTAATGATATAAAATTAGGAATGAAATATCTCTTTACCAAAAACTTCATTTTTTTCTCTTGTTTTAATTTAATTAATATAATTTCAAAAGTCAATTTTTTTATAAATGCTATTTTTTTAAAGAAGCAAGCACACTTATGCCTGCAACAACTTTTTCTCCTTCTTTGACTTTTAATTTGAATTTTTCTGGAATATAAACAATCAAAGCTGAGCCGAATTTTATCATTCCAAATAATTCACCTGCTTTAACTCTATCACCTTTTTTAAGAAGACATACAACCCTTCTTGCAATAAGTCCTGCAATCTGTTTAAAAAGAATTTTTGTATTTCTATTCCTTATCCCAATTATCATTTGCTCATTAACATCTTCTATTTCCCTTCTAAATGCAGCAAAAAATTTGCCAGGCTTATATTTTAAATATTCAACTTTACCTGTCATTGGAATTCTATTGCGATGAACATTAAATATATTCATAAATATTACTATTCTATATGCTTTTGATTTTAGATATAATTTCTCTTTTTGTTTATTAATAGAAAGCACCTTCCCATCTGCAGGTGAAAGTATCTGCCCATTCTTATATCTTATTTTTCTATCTGGATTCCTAAAAAAGTACAGAGTAAAGAATATTACGAATAAAGTTACTATCGCAATATAAATGAAAAATAATTTGTATAAAATAAAATATGCAGCTACAAAAATAAAAAAAACAAGTAAAAATATAATTACAAGACTTAAACAATCTTTAATTCCATTTTTTAAAGTATATAAGAATTCTTTCATTGTATATTAAAAAAATACTACACTATTTTAAAATGTCAATTTAAAAATAAGAGTGTCTATACATAAAACACTTGATGATATAATATTTGACGAACCTGGTTTAACAAAAGAAGAACGAATAATGCTTTTAAGGAGGACTTACTTGTTATCTGTTTTGACTATTTAGATAATCTTTAAAAGATTATATATTTTTCGGTATACTTTCTACCCATTCTTTTGCCTGTGAGATAAGATAGTTATGTTCAAATTCATACCATTCTTTTTCAATTTGTGGATATTCTCTAATTACATCTTTAAAGCGTCTGAAAGCACCTTTCCCTTGTAAAGCATATAATAATTTCTCTCTAATTTCATCATTTCTAATATTTGTTGCAAATTCCACTCGTAGATTATACAATTCATAAGAGGGAATTGTTGGTATCTCATAATATCTGTCAGAATCTCCATAAAGTATTTCTTCTGCTTTTGGAATAAGTTTTTTTTCCCAATCAGGGAGCATTTCATCATTCAATAGTTCTTCTGCATTTTCATCTTCAAGCTTCCATATTATATCTTCAGGGATAGAAATAATTTCACCTGTTTGAATATCAAGATAACAAGAGTCCATTTTATCCTGCATTTCCATTATAAAAGCTATTTCTTCATAATTATAATTTATATTCATAATTTTATACCTAATTTTTTATATAGAAAACTAAAATCTATTCTTGTATCATTATCTGCAAATCGCATTTCTTTGTTTTCAAACTCTTTTAACCATTCTATCACTTTTCTTTTACCATCTTCTGTTTTAACACATTCATATGGAGTTTTATTTCCAAGTGCTGGAATTCTCTCATTTAATAAATTTTCATAATAACGGAATTTCCATTCTTTAATAATTTTTGTTTTTTCAGGTGTTTCTATATCTGAGATTTCCTCTTGGTCCTTAGGGATTGCAGATGCCTCTGCATCCATTGCTTCTTTTAATATATCACGCCAGCTGATAAAGGATTCATCTATAAATTGAATATCATTTGCATCAAGATTTTTTTCAACAAAAGATTTGAGCACAGATAACCGTTCCTTTGACCGTGTTTCAAGTGTAAGTCTATTATTTGAAAGAAAAATTTTACCTAAATTAAGAATTTCATCCTTTATTGGTTTAAAATTATTAAGATTTGGATATTTAAGATTAGGGTTGTTTGCATTCCAGGAATAGAATATTTCTTTCCTATTCTGTTCGCTCGGAAAGTTTGTATCAAGAAACTGTTTTACTTTTTCATAATTTTTCACTTTATATTCTGTTGTAGAAATAATAAACTCTTCATTAGTCCGTGTAATAATTTTTTCAGGATGAAAGGATTCCATCTCTTCTGTGACTTTTTTCTCCATACTATCTATACAATGATATATAATAATACCTAAATTTTTTAATAATTTCAAATCTTTTTTTAAAATTTCAGGATTTCTTTCTATTGGCTCATTTAAAATAAGATTAAATATAGGTTTGAGTGTCTCCCTTAATGCTGTCATATAACTGGGTGGTAATATAATATAATTACTACTGAAAGCATATTCCTGCTTGTTTATCTTTAGTAACCTTGCAAATATAAAATCCCATTTAACACAGGAATTTATTACGGTTGTATTGTTAATGATATATTCATTATCTGTAATCCATTCTTTAACTTTAATTTTATTTTCTGATTTATTAATCTCTACTATTTCATAAAGCCAAAAGTATGAATCAGCCCACTTTTTTAAACACTGGAATACATCTTTTCCAAATTTTGATTTATTTATTTTTAAAAAATATTCGTATAGAGTGGTATATTCACCGAGTGCAGGATAATCAAAAATTAAATGTTCAATAATAAATAAAAAATCTTGGGAGAATTTATTAAAGTAGTCATCTATAAATTGGAGCATATCCGCTTTTCTGTATATTTCATCCAGAAATTTAATCTTTCTGAACTTTAGAAAAGTATAAAAAAGCACTTCCAGAATTAGCTCTCCATACCCCTGTGCAATATCAATTAATTTATCTAATATATGAGTATGCTGGAATGTTTGAGATAAAAAGATAAAGCTTCCTTTAGGAAGACAACAATGCTTATATTTTTTTCCACTACCACAGGGACAAGGACTATTTCTACCAATCTTTTTACTGGCTCCCGGCACAAATAACTGGAATGTATCATTAGATATATATTCTATTTTTTTACAGGCATCATAATATCTGTGGAAATCATTATCTTCATATAGAAGAAGAGTTCCTAATAACTCTTTGCGCAGGTCTGTGACCATGCTATCATATTCATTTTTTTCTACCATCTCTTTAATTACAGGAATTCCTTTCTGGGAGAAAATTTCGCATAGAGGAATTGCAAGTAATGTTTTTATATCTTTTTCTTCTGATTTGTTTATTAAATCTATCAAGATATTTTCAGATTCTTCTGTGGGGAAATAGCTAAATATAGAAGTGGTATATATCCTGAATGTGTTGCCACGAACGAAAAATTGTTTTTTTATCTGTTTTAAAATTTTTGGTTCTTTTATTTTACCAACTGCCTCAACAACTCTTTCGTTATAGAAATCCGCTTTCTCATCTATTGAATCAAGTATTATATTAGCTACTTTACTTAATTTTGTTACACTAGCAAGATACATCATATATGTATCTAATAAACTATTATCAAAATTAGGAAATTCTTTTTTAAAATATTCTAACAGCTCTTTTTCTATATCATATTGCTTAAGTGCATAACATATATAAATACCATAATTGTAATCAAATTCATCTACATGTTTGCCTTTATTCTTTTCACTGAATTCTTCTAACATCCTAAATAAGTGTTCGGGCTTTTTCTTAAACAAAATTTTTCTGGTAGCAATTGCAGCTCTAAGATGAGAATTTATTGCAGAATCCATAAAAACATCATTATTGAGTAAACTTTCAAGAATTTCTATGTCAGTATCACTATTGATAAAAGAATTGCAAAGATTAATGAGCAAATCTTCAGGGAATAACTCTTCCCGAATAATTGTTTTTAAAGAATTAATATGTGACTTATTTAATTTAAATTCAGGTAAATGATATAATAATCTAAAATTATTTCCAAGATAAAAAGAAACAGATTTAAGTATTAAATCAGGGATAGAGAGCTCATCAGTATAATTTTTGGCAAAAAAATTCACTGCTTGCTGTTGAATATATAAATTAGGTAAAAGTATAAAATTTTTAACTTTTTCTATATATTCTTTGCTATTCATTATAAATAAAAATTTATAGTATTAATTTTCAATGTCAAATATTTGATAAAGATTGTTGTGAATTGAGTTAATAAAGTTGTGCACCGTCCCCACTCTTTTAAGTTGACAATTTTTTATTTGGATATTATATTATTTAGAAAAATGATGGAAAGTATAAGTAAATTTATAATTACAATAGGGATTTTACTTATAATAGTAGGATTAATTTTGAGGTTTTTGCCATCTGTTAAATTTATAGGCAGATTACCCGGAGACATTTATATAAAAAAAGAAAATTTTGTATTTTATTTTCCTATTACAACTTCAATTCTTTTAAGTATTCTGATCTCATTTATTTTAAGATGCTTTTTTAAAAAATAGTTTTAAACGAAATATAAGGCAGTATTTTATTTTTCACCATATTAATTATTGTAGAGATAAATATTATCATTATTAAGAAATTAGAGATTAATTTCAATTTTCTGACACAAATATATAGTTAATATAGTTAATAGAGATTTAAAGCATTAAATGTGGGCGGTAGAGGATTTGAACCTCTGACCCCTTGCTTGTAAGGCAAGTGCTCTCCCAACTGAGCTAACCGCCCTAAATATTACAGCACAATTAAAAAGGGCTTGATAAATCAGCCCTATATATTGTTAGCTATAAATATAATAAATTATTTTTTAATAGCAACAAAAATTTTAAATGCTTCTTTTACACAATTTAGGACTGCCCTTGATGATATTGTAGCACCTGTAATTGCTTCAATATTTTCAAAATTAATTTTATCTTTAGTTTTACCTTTAAATTGTCTCAAGTAATAAGGTTCTTTCTCTCCTTTTTTTACTTCTTCTATTTTCGAGCCCAGCCCAGGGGTTTCAGAATGTGAAACAACAACTACTCCTGTAACTTCTCCATTAATATTGATTCCTATATTGCAGACAACATCTCCACCATATCCTTTAGCAGATGTCTTAAATATATATCCAATAACATTTTTCTTTTCGGTATCAGAATAAATAATATAATAATTATCCTTTTTTTCAAAGCTTTTTACATTAGGCATAATTATTTTAATATTTTCCTGTTCTTTTTTTATTTCGTTCTTAATAATTCGTGGCTGCGTTACACTATAAACTAATGAAAGTAAAAATGCAGAAAAGCCAGCTATAATAAAAAGAACAATGCTTAATTTTAATATGTTAGGTTCTTTGTTTTTCATATCTATACCTCAAATCTAAATATTTTATTAATAAATTCAAGAAATTTTTTTAAAAGTTTATAGAAAAATCTTTTGAAAGGGCTCATATTTTTTAATTTTATAAGTTCAGACCGCATATTTAAACCATATTGTAACTCTTCAGGCATAAAATCTTTTCTTACAATATTTTCTTCAAGTTCAATATTTAATCTATCTAAATCCTCTACAGTATTTATAATTCTTGCTTCAATTTCACGCCATCCTAATTTTTTGGCTGCAATAAGTCTTCTATATCCTGAGAGTAATTCATATTTTTGATTCACAGTTATCGGATTTATAAGTCCATTTTTTTCTAAACTTTCCATCAATATTTTTATATTGCCAATATCTTTTCTTATTCTGGATTTGACCTTTATTTTTTTTATAGGAATTTTCATAACAAAACAGAATATTATACAATTTAATTTAAATGTCAACAAAATTAAATTGTAAATTGTGGGGACGGTGCACAACTTTATTAACTTCGTAACTTTGTGCACAGTTCTCAGTGTTCCGAAATTATAAAATTAATAAAGTTGTGCACCGTCCCTCTCTATCATAAGGAAAGTATAATAGCCAAAGTTCTTTAATTTTCTATTTTTTATTTTTATTATCTTTGGTAACAAAATCAATCCGATGAACAGGAAAAATTACAGCAGAAGCTATATTACTCAAATGTGCTGCAATTCTTTTAAAGTAACGTGAAAGCAATGTTAAACATACGGCTTCATTTGCAGTTAATTTTGAATTGGCAAACTCTTCTATAAGTGCATCACATTCTTTTTCTATTTTATACGCTTCATCCATTACATATTTTGCCTTATCATCAAGTGATTTTCTAAAGGATGAGTCAGTAATTTTTATCATTTGAGAAATCTGATCTCTCATTTTTTTAAATACTTTATAATATTTATTCTTGGAATTAAATTTTTTAAACATTTTATAAATCTCAAACAAATTTTTACACAGGTCTCCTATTCGTTCAGCATCTTTAACAATGCTCATCATCACAAGGCTTGGTCCAATATCTACTCCTGGTTGAACTGCCAAATGTTCAACTATTCTTTTCCTTATTTTTCTTTCTGACTTATTTACAAATATATCTTCTTCATAGATTTTCTTTTCAATTCCTTTTATGGATTTATGCTGAAAAAGGAGTATTGTAACTATTTCGAACATAGTATATAGCTCTTTCATCATTCTTCTAAAGTCATTCATTACAGAATCAATAAAAGTTTTACCTTTCCATATAGCAATTAATTGTTTAAAAATGCCTTTCATAATAGTCGCCTCCTTTATAATAGACTATGGTGTTTAATTCTACAAATTTTACAAAACTTTTGATAATAATATTATAATCCCTGGTATTAAAAAGAAAACCGTTAATACATAAAACAGAGCAAATTTCCGATTATTTGTAACTATTTTACTAAATTTTCTTGCAAGCATTACAGGAATATTCCTGAGTGTTTCAAATGGTGCTATAATAACCACACCGATAAAGTTAAAGAGGAAATGAACTAAAGCAATTGTAAGTCCTGCTTTATTACCGGCAAGGGATGCAAGTAGTGCAGTAAAAGTTGTCCCAATATTTGCACCAAGTGTAATAGGGAACACGGTTTCAAGTGTAACAAGCCCTGCACCAGCCATTGGCACCATTATTGATGTTGTTATTGAACTACTTTGGATTATCATTGTAAAGATAGTGCCAACAATTATACCTATTGCTGGAGCTTTTCCAATTACATTGTTAAAGGCAACTTCTGTTTTACTTAGAACAAGTGATTTCATAGTTTTTACAAGGAGCCATAACGCTAAAAAAAGCATTAATAAAGAAATTACAAGGATTAACATTCCTGATATTATAGGATACATCTTAAATATAGAATTAATCAAATTTATCACAATTTTACTTACAGGTTTGATTATAGATTTTATGGGTGAATGAAATGAAACTCGAGATGCTCCTGTTACAAGCGAGGCGACAAGTGTAGCTGAGTGATGCAAAAAGCCTGTTAATATCTCTAATGGTAAGAGTAGTGTTACCATCATAATGTTAAAGAAATCATGAACAATTGCTGCTGAGAAACCACGGATAAACTCATCTTTTCGTGTAATCTGTGCAAAAGAAATCATAGTATTTGTTACAGTAGTTCCAATATTAGCACCCATAACCATAGGAACAGCATTTTTAACTGTTAAT